>OLGD01000151.1_pt1 | contig 141197 bp, 105 predicted proteins | sample 1605311 | NCBI WGS metagenome assembly OLGD01 (sample SAMEA3888917, study PRJEB22519) | human gut metagenome | biome: human gut; feature: human-associated habitat; material: faeces | place: Denmark | collected 2010 | reverse complement strand
TGAATATCAGATAATATGCTTTAATATACTTTTTGTAGATAGCCGTTGTGATTTTAGGGGCAAAAGGTGGTGCCAAAAGCATCTGCCAGGCGAAACGTCAGGGAACCGCCGACGGCCGTGCCTAAAATGCTGTGCGGACAAGCTCGCGCCCGCATTTTCAACGGCGCAGCCGCTGTCCGTTCTTCTTCCCGCTTTTTCGCAAGGCGGAGCGATGGTGCGCTGCGCGTAACGACGATTATTCGTTTGCGTCCGCACATGGCAGGCCAGAGGCCTGCCCGATTGTTCTGAGAAAGAGTCTCTCCGTTGTATGCCTAAGCAAATGAACGGGGCCGGAATCCGAAAGTCCCGACCCCGTCTTTCCGAAACGGCCGTTGTCACCTACCAGATGCCTCCCGCCGCCGGTACGGCGGCGGAGCGCACTTCGGCCGAGGCGTCGAGCACCTCCTGCGGCACGGTCTCGACGCGGACGAACTGTTGCACGTCGCCCGCGGCGTGGCTGGCGGTCCATGTCATCGCACTGCCCGACAGGTTGCCGATCTCGTAGGAGTCCGACCACGCCTTCGATCCGGCCGAGGTGCTGTAAAAGCCCCGGATGGTCGAGGCTTCGAGCGAGTAGCTGCCCGTGAATTTCACGGCGCCCACGGCGCTGACGTTCTGGTAGAGCGCATAGGTATTGTCCTCGTGCAGTTCGACATAGACGTAGACCACGTCGGAGAAGGTATAGCTCGTGCCGTCTGGGTTTTGCGCTTCTCCCGTCCAGCTCTTCAACTTCCAGATGCCCGCCACCTGTTCGGTGCTCAGTACGGGCGCCGGCGTATCGTCGCTGCCGCCGCATGCCGTGCAGATGCAGCAGAACGCCAGCAGCGCCGTCCATCGAAAAATGCTCATCGTATTCCTTTTTATCCCCGTTCCCCGCCGTCGGGACGATGCCGCCTGCCGTCGGGAACGGTATGTTGTGTGTGCAAATATATAAATAATAGCAGCTATATACAACTTTACACCTCGTCAGTTTTCACGTCGCTGTATACGTCCCGCCTGTCGGCGAACCCGCGGCTGCGCCGTGGCCCCCCCCCAGCCTTGGCGCGGACACGTTCCGCCGGGATAGCTGGGCTTTGAAGGAGGGCGATGTAAAATGGAATGCGGCTGCCTGACCAATTCCGGCATCCCGCTGCTGAGGACGGTTAAATCTCCACCAATCCCCGCTTGATGGCGTAGACGACCAGGTTGGCCGTGTTCTTGCATCCCGTCTTTTCGAGGATGTTGGCGCGGTGCTTGTCTACCGTGCGCTTCGAGATGAAGAGTTCATCGGCGATCTCCTGGTTCGACAGCCCCCTGCAAACCATGACCAGAATCTCCTGCTCGCGCGACGACAACTCTTCGCCGCCGTCGAGCAGCGATTGCGCACGCTGCGGCGTGTGCAGTCTGCCGGTGAGCTGCACGAGCAGCTCGTGGCAGATGTAGCTGCCCCCGGCCGAGACGGTGTCGATCGCTTCGATCACCTCCGAGAAGTCGCTGTCCTTCAACAGGAAACCTTTGGCTCCGGCGGTCATCATACGCGTGTAGTAGACCTCTTCGCCGTACATCGACAGCGTGATGATTTTCAGATCGGGTTGCAGCCCCAACGCCTGCACGGTCGCCTCGTCGCCCGCCATTCCGGGCATGGCGATATCCATGAATGCGACATCGGCCGCGAGCGCCGGCAGCATCGTCAGGAACTCCTCGCCCGAAGCGGCCTCGCCGACCACCTCGTATCCCGGGTGTGCAGCCAGCAGTCCGCGCAGCCCGTTGCGGAAGAGCGAATGGTCGTCGACCAGTATGATTTTGCACGTTTTTTCCATGTTCTCCGTTCAGCGTCTTTTTCTGCGGCGTGCGGCGGTGCGGCGTCTCGCACCGGCTGCGGCGGAGGCTTCGCCCCGTACGTTGACGCGGATGGCGGCGTGCATCCCCTTGCCCTTGGCTCCCTCTACGTTGCAGTGCCCGTTGATGGAGTGGACGCGCGAAACGATGTTCGAAAGCCCCATGCCGCAATCCATCACCGCCGCGGGGTTGAAGCCGCAGCCGTTGTCCGAGTAGTCGAGCGTCAGCGTGTCGCCGCCCGACGAGAGCGACAGGTTGATCTCGCTGCAACCCGAGTGTTTGAGCGAGTTGTTTATCAGTTCGCACACCACGCGGTAGAGGATCACCTCGATGTCGGTGTCGAACCGTTCCGCGCGCAGGTTGGTCGTGAAGCGGATGCGCACGCTGTGCAGCGCCGCGCTGCGCGAGATGAAGTTCTGGATGCCGCGCGCCAGTCCGAAATCGTTGAGCACCTGCGGCGAAAGGTTGTTCGAAATTTCGCGCAGCGAGCGGATCGCCTCGTCGATGACGTAGGTCGTGTTGTCGATGATCTCGCGCTGGGCCGGCGTACGCTCTTCGCGCGACAGCGCCGTGAGCGACATCTTGGCCGAAGAGAGCAGCGGCCCCAGGCCGTCGTGCAGCTCCTTGGAGAACTGCGAACGCGACTTCTCCTCGGTACGCAGCACGGCCGTGAGGATGCGCTTCTGCATCAATTGTCGCTGGCGGTTGAGGCGGTCGATGTAGCGGATCAGCTTGTGGGCGTACATCACGCCGATCGACATGCAGATCGAGATCACCACGCCCAGCCACGAGAAGGTGTCGTGCGGGATGCCCACGCCGCCGTTGACCACCATGACCTGCACGATACGTTCGACCGAGAGCAGCGAGAAGCCGATGATGAAGAGGATCCATACGGCATTGTACTTCGTGGCGCGCACCAGCCGCAGGGCGTAGACCGTCGCGACGGTCTGGATGATGACGGCGATGATCAGAAAGACTTTTATCATAATTTCCCGAATTTCATACGTTGTATTCGACGGGTGTGTTCCCTCCTTCGTGCGCGGTGCGCCTTCGCGGCACTGTCCGCCGTTCGCCCGCTATCGGTCGAAGAGCCGCCGCATTTCCTCCATGCGCCGGTAGTCCGTCTGGTCTGCCTGCACGGGCTGTACCGAGACGTAACCGTGCGTGAGCGCCCATTCGTCGGTCTCCTCCGCTCCGTGCTCGTCGTTGACGAACTCGCCCGTGAGCCACAGGTAGTCGCGCCCGTGCGGGTCCTGTCGGCAGACGAACTGTTCGCGCCACAACCCCTGCGCCTGCCGGCAGACGCGGATGCCTCGGATCGTCTCGGGCGCTCCGGCCGGAATGTTCACGTTGAGGCAGAGCGGCAGCGGGGCAGGGTGTTCCAGCACGTCGCGGACGATGCGTTCGCCCCAGATCCTGGCCGCCGTGAAATCGGCGTCGGGGCGATGGTCGGTAAGCGACAGCCCGATCGAGGGACAGTCGTAGAAGCTTCCTTCGATCGCAGCGCCCATCGTGCCCGAATAGAGCAGCGCCACGGCCGAATTGGAGCCGTGGTTGATGCCTGAAAGCACCAGGTCGACCTTGCGCTCGCGGAGCAGGTAGTCGAAAGCGACCTTCACGCAGTCGACCGGCGTACCGCTGAGCGCGTAAACTTCCAATCCCTCCTCCTCGCGCACCTTGCGGATGAAGAGGGGCGAGAGCATCGTGAATGCGTGGCTCATGCCGCTCTGCGGCCTTTCGGGAGCGACGACGACCACCCGTCCGAATCGGCGGGCGATGTCGATAAGGGCCTCCATGCCGCGTGAATCGAAACCGTCGTCGTTGGTCAAAAAAATCAATCGTTCGTTCATAGCAACAAATGTACGAAAAAAATACCGGAAACGCATCATCTTTCGCGCCGCTTTCCGGCCGATGTCTCCTCTGTCCGGTCTGCCGCGCGGCCGGAGTCGGGCGTTGCGGCGCCTTTGCGCCGCGCGGGCCGAAGCCTCCGCCAGCGGAGGCCCGCCACTGCGGGCGTGTTCCGCAGACTTCGACCCGCAGATACGGTGCAGCCGATCTTCGCATCGGAATTCTTCCCGAAGAACCGATTTCTTCTGTCGTGTATTTTTTTCTTCTGTGCTTTTGGCTTGATCCAAAAGCACCAAAAGATCAAGCACTGCGAAAAGTAGCGGGTGCCGCCACCCGCGCTCGCTGAGCGGGCACAAAAGACTGCGCTGTTTTGCACACCCGCTCCGGGCGCTCGCACAAGTGTCGTCACTCTTTCCGCTCTTTTCGCAGTGCGATCCCGCAGGCCGAAGGCCTGCTAAATGAGAAGAGAGGAATTCAAATCGTAATAAATCATCGTTGTGCGCAGCGCACCGCAAATCCGCATTGCACCGGAGGAGGAATCAGATCGGACGGCGGTTCGAGCGCCCGGAGCGGGTGTGCAAAACAGCGCAGTTTTTTGTGCCCGCTCAGTGAGAACCGCCGTCCGATCCCGACGGAGGTGCCTTGCGGACACTTTTGGCGCCACCTTTTGGTGCCAAAAGGTGGTAAATCTGCTCCTCGCAGGAAAAACCGAATCGAAGGTGAGGGGATACTTCCCGAAGAATCGATCGGGAAATTGTTCTTTGCTTAAAATTCTTTTTCTTGTGCTTTTGGTTCGATCCAAATGGGGGGAAATGTTTGCTTTTGCACTCGGCTTATTCGTATCTTTGGCTGACGCCTTAGATACTTCTGTTCGGTATAATCAGGCTGGCGCTTGCTTCTGCCCTCACGTATTCGTATCTTTGTCTTCGGAGACTATGCCGCAACGGAAGATCATACACATCGACATGGACGCCTTCTACGCCTCGGTCGAGCAGCGCGACGACCCCTCCCTGCGGGGCCGTCCGATCGCCGTGGGGCACGACGGGCCGCGCGGCGTGGTCTCGACGGCCAGCTACGAGGCGCGTCCCTACGGCGTGCGCTCGGCCCTTCCCTCCGTGACGGCGCGGCGGCTGTGTCCCGAGCTGATCTTCGTTCCGGCGCGTTTCGACGTCTACAAGGCCGTCTCGCAGCAGATCCGCGACATCTTCCGCGAATATACCGAGCTGGTGGAGCCGCTGTCGCTCGACGAAGCCTTTCTGGACGTGACGCACGAACGTTCGGCGACGCTCGTCGCCCGCGAGATCAAGGCCCGCATCCGCCGGCAGACGGAGCTGACGGCTTCGGCCGGCGTGTCGGTCAACAAGATGCTGGCCAAGATCGCCTCGGACTACCGCAAGCCCGACGGGCTGTTCACGATCGCGCCCTCCGAGGTCGAGGCGTTCGTCGCCGCGCTGCCCGTCGAGCGCTTCTTCGGTATCGGTGCCGTGACGGCCGAGCGGATGCACCGCATGGGCATCCATACGGGCGCCGATCTGCGGCAGTGGGACGAGGCGGCGCTCGTGCAGCGCTTCGGCAAGGCCGGTCACGCCTACTACGGCTATGCGCGCGGCGTCGACGAGCGGGAGGTCGAGCCCCACCGCGTGCGCAAGTCGGTCGGCGCCGAGACGACCTTCGCCGAGGATACCGACGACCGCACACGGCTGAGTATGGAGCTGGCAGCCGTGCGCGAGGAGGTGTGGAACCGCATTCAGCGTCACGAGTTCCGGGGCAAGACCGCCGTGCTGAAACTCAAATACGACGACTTCCGCCAGATCACCCGATCGAAGACGCTCTTCACGGCCATCGACTCCGACGAAGCGCTCTGCCGCGTATCGGAGGAGCTGCTCGCGGGCGTCGATTTCCACGGCCGCAAGGTGCGGCTCATCGGCCTCACGGTGGGCAACACGCCCGAAGCCTGTGCCGACTGCGTGCAGTTGCGCTTCGACTTCGGCGAGGAGTGACCGTTTCGTCGGTGCTCGGCGAAGTATTGTCTCGAGAACTTTTTCGCTGTATTTGTACCCGTATCGAACTGATTATTCGGGAGTGCTGTTGCTCTCGCTTTTGCTCGGGCTTTGTCCCTGCGAAAAGGAGGAGAACGTAGGCGAGGTGATTCCTCCCGCCGATCAGGGTCAGTCGACCGTCGTCTGCACGAAGAGCCGAGCTCGTATTGGAAGGGGGCAGCGACCGGCTGCGCTGGCCTTACGTGTCGGGCACCGTGCGGCTTTACCTGCCCGACGAGGTCGAGGAGTGGATGCTCGTGCAGGCCGCGGGCGGCGATCGACGTGACGCCCGACGGCCGTTTTCCCGACATCCGCCTGCGTGCGGCCGGCGACGCCGGACCGATCCGGGGTTGCATCCGGGTGCGGTCGGGGCGTGCATGCGCACCGGTCTTCGTCGGGAGTGAACCCTGAGAGCGAGCCGCTGCCGGCAGGCGGTCGTTTTTTGCCGGCGATTTTTTTCCTTTTTCGGTGAAATGTCGTAATTTTGCACCACTGTTGAAGATAATAACGAAAAGATAACTGTCATGGGACGAGCATTTGAGTACCGCAAGGCGCGCAAACTGAAACGGTGGGGCAACATGGCCCGCACTTTTACCAAAATCGGCAAGGAGATCGAAATCGCCGTCAAGTCCGGCGGCCCCGATCCGACGGCCAACGTCCGCCTGCGTATTCTGATCCAGAACGCCAAGGCCGAGAACATGCCCAAGGAGAATGTCGAGCGGGCGATCAAACGCGCCATCTCGAAGGATACGTCCGACTACAAGGAGGTGGTCTATGAGGGATACGGCCCTCACGGCATCGCTTTCCTGGTGGAGACCGCCACGGACAACACCAACCGCACGGTGGCCAGCATGCGCATGTATTTCAACAAGTGCGGCGGTGCGCTGGGCACGTCGGGCAGCGTGGCTTTCATGTTCGAGCACAAGTGCTCGTTCAAGTTCCGCGTACCGGCCGGCACCGATTTCGAGGAGCTGGAGCTGAACATGATCGATACGGGGGTGGACGATTTCTGTCCCGAGGACGAGACGACGGTCACGGTCGAAGCGCCCTACGAACAGTTCGGTACGATCCAGAAATGGTTGGAGGACAATGGTTTCGAGATCGTATCGGGCGAATCGCTGCGGGTGCCTACCGACACCAAGGAGCTGGACGCCGAGGGGCGCGAATCGATCGAGAAGCTGGTCGAGAAGCTCGAAGAGGACGACGACGTGGTGAACGTCTACCACAACATGAAGGAGGCCGACGAAGAGTAGCGGCCGCTCTCAACGGATTTTACGGGCCGTCCTCCCTGCGGAAGGACGGCTTTTTCACCTCTAAATCAGACAACGGCATGAAAAAACTGTTTCGTTTCGCGCTTTGCGCATTCGCTCTGCTGGCGGTGCTGACGCTGCGCGCGCAGTCCGAAGCACCCAACTTTCCGTTGCCCGTCCGGCCCGATACGCTCCGTATCCTGGGCGTGGGCAACAGTTTTACCGACGACGGCATGATGTACCTGCCCGAGCTGCTCGAAGCGGCCGGCATCCGCAACGTCGTGCTGGGACGGCTCTATTACCCGGGCTGTTCGCTGCGGCAGCATTGCGAGTTCGATGCCGCCGACGCACCGAAATATACCTATTATAAGTCGGAGCGCAACCGCTGGACGACGGTCTCCGAGGCGGCCACCCTGCGCGAAGCGGTCGGCGACGAGCGGTGGGACGTACTCGTCGTGCAGCAATCCTCGGCTTATTCGGGAATCTATACGTCTTATCATCCGTGGCTCGAACGACTTATCGAACGGGTGCGTTTCTACTGCCCCAATGCCGGCGCCTGCGTGGCGTGGCAGATGACTTGGGCCTACGGCTCGGGCTCCGACCACGGTGCGTTCCCGAAGTACGACAACGATCCGCAGCAGATGTATGCGGCCGTCGTCGACGTCGCGCGGCGCGTGACGGAGGAGTGCGGGATCGAAACGGTGATTCCCACCGGTACGGCGATCCAGAACCTGCGGGCGGGCGAGTTCAACAATCCGCCGTCGGATTTCACGCGCGACGGCTACCATCTCGATTTCGGCTGCGGTCGTTATACGGCGGCCTGCACGTGGTTCCAGGCGCTCGTGGCGCCCTGTCTGCGCACCGATATCGGAGGCAATACGTTCCGTCCCGATCCGAAGGGACATACTCCCGTGACGGACGAGAGCGCCGCGGCCTGCCAGCAGGCTGCGCGGAAAGCCTGCGTGCGCCGTTTCTCGGTGTGGGAGTAAGTCGGGTTCGCCGGCGGCGAACGATAAGGGAGACGTGTCGTACGCACGTCTCCCTTTTTTTCGTGTGTCGCCGCAACGGTTCTCAGAAGCGGATTTTCGCCCCGACGAACCAGCTGCGCGGCAGCGACGGCCCGTAGACGTAGCCGGAATCGCGCTCCCAGCCCTGGTCGAAATCCGACTGGTAGGAGTCGAAGAGATTCTGCACGCCGGCGTTGAGTTGCAGGGTGAGCGTTCGGAGGATCGTGAATTCGTAGGCCAGTTTGACGTTCAGCGCGAAGAAATCGGGTGTGGTGACCGCCACGTCGACCGGCGTGCCCGAACCTGCGGCGTGCTGGACGAGCATCTCTCCGGTGTAGGTGCCCGACAGCGAGATGTCGAACCGCCGCACGGGGACGAAGTTGGCCGTCAGGTAGCCGTACCAGTCGGGCGAACGGAACATGCGGCGTTCGTCGGGCGCGTCGTCGCTCCAATGCTGGGCGTGTTCGTAGCGGCTGCGCTGCCATGTGATGCCGGCCTGCAAGTCGAACCAGCGGGAGAAGGCCGCCTTCGCCTCGACGTTGACGCCTGCCACGGTCGCTCCGCCGCCGTTGTAGCGTTCGAGCACCGTTTCGCCCTTTTCGTTGGGTTCGGGCAGGTAGCGCGTGGCGAAGATATGGTCGAGTGCGGTGTAGAAGCCTTCGACGAGCAGGTTGGTCTCCACGCTGCCGAAGGAGCGATAGAGGTCGATCGAGGCGCTGAGGCTGTTCGAACGCTCCTCGCGCAGGTCGGGGGCGAGCTGCGTGACCACGCGTTCGCCGCCCACGAGGGCGATGTGCAGGTCTTCGTCGAAGGTCTGCGGTGCGCGGAAGCCGCCGGCGTAGTTCAGCCGCAGGTTGATCTGTTCGGTGGGGTTGTAGCGCAGGTTGATGCGCGGCGAGAAGATCACGTGGTCGACCATGTTGTGGTGATCGAACCGGCCGCCGAGCAGAAAACTCCATTTGCGGGCCTTCCACTCGTTCTGGATCACGCCGCTGAGGATGTGTACCTTCTGATTCGTGCGCATGTCGTAGCCGATCGTCACGTCGTCGATGTGGTCGTAGCTGTGCTCCACGCCGAGCGTCAGTTCGGAGGGGAGAAACAGCAGCCGTTCGAACCGTTGCAGGAACTGCGCGCCGCTGATGACCGTCAGTCCGTCGGTGCGGCCGTAGGCTTTGCGGGCGTTTTCGAACTCTTCGTCGGTCGCGCCTTCGCCTGTGCCGCCGTAGTAACTCTTGCGCGTGGTCTGCTGCACGGCCGAGTAGACGCTCAGGTGGCGCGTGCGGTCGTCGCGCGAGAAGAGGTCGAAGGCCACCGACGCGCCGTTGATGTTGTGATCGGTCTGCTCGGTGATGTTGGCTTCGTGCGCCGGCAGGTCGAGCCGGTTTCCGCCGCGGCGGAACTCGTTGATGCCGTGGTATTCGAGCGTCAGCTTCGAGTGGTCGCCCGTGCGCAGGTAGGAACGCATGCCGAACATCTGGTTGCGCAGGTTGGGCAGTTCGGTGTAGCCGTCGCCGTCGTGGTCGTAGCCCGAACGGTAGCGGTTCTGCCCGTAGACGTAGATGCCCGCCTTGCGGTTGTTGCTTACCAGCGAGGCGTTGATCGTCGTGTTGTTGTCGTAGGCGCCGCTGCATCCCACGGACATGAGCGTATGGCCGATCTCGGCCCAGTCGCGCAGCGGCTCCTTGGTGATGATGTTGATCGTGCCGCCGATGGCCGACGCGCCGAAGAGCGCCGATCCGCCGCCGCGGATCACCTCCACGCGCTCGATCATGTTGGCGGGAATCTGTTCGAGACCGTAGACGCCGTTGAGGGCCGAGAAGAGCGGCCGCGAGTCGAGCAGGATTTGCGAATAGTGGCCGTCCAGACCGTTGATGCGTACCTGCGCGAAGCCGCAGTTCTGACATCCGTCCTCGACGCGCACGCCCGGCTGGAAACTCAGACCGTCGGCCAGCGTGGCGGCGTTTGTTCGTTCGAACAGCTTGCTGTTGAGAATGTTGACCAGCGACGGCGTCTCCTTGCGGATGACCGAGTTGCGGTCGATCTCGACCACCACTTCGCCGACGTCGACGGCTGCTCTTCCAGTTCGAAATTCAGTTCCGTGGTGGAGTGGGCGCCGAGCGTGACGCTCCGTTCGGCGGATTTGTAGCCGACCGACTGCGCCACGACGGTGAGCGGTCGTCCTACCGGCAGGTTGCCCAGCAGGTAGTGGCCCGAGACGTCGGTCGTGGTGCCGATCGTCGTTCCCTTGACGGTGATGGTGATGAAGGGGAGGTGTTCGCCGCTGCGGCTGTCGACGACGTGGCCGATCAGGATGGCTTCGGTCTCCTTTTTGGCAGTGGAGTCTGCATATGCCGTAAAGCCGCCGAGCAGCAGGCCCAGCAGCAGAATATATGATTTCATGCGATGGATTTGATGGATAAGGAATGTCCGGATACCGATCGCGGGATCGGTTGTACGGGCCGGATGCGTACATCCGGCGTCGGAATGTCAGACCGCGGCGGGAGGTGCACGCAGGCCGTACCCGTGGAGGACGGGCGAAGAGCCTCCGGCGAGATAGCATCGGTAGAGACGCTCTTCGAAGAGGGTGACGAGCGTCGGCAGGAAGGACTCCGCCTCGGTGCAGGCCGCCAAGTGGAAATGGCAGATCAGGCAGTACTCTTCGACGGTGGCGTCGCTGCCCGAAGCGGCGCATTCGGCCCGCGAAAGCGGGTCGTTGGCGTGCACGTCGAGCGCCTTGCCCACGTAAACGTTGGCGATGGCCAGCGCCATCATCGCGGCAAGCAGGATCTTATAGCCCGTTTTTCGTCTCATCGATTGTCTGAATCGACGGCAAAGGTAACAAAAAACGGCGATTAACGAACGAATTCGGAATTTATTCACCGGAAATCGTCTTCGAATCCGTTCGGTACGGGAGAGGCCGGGCCGGATTATCTTCTGCCGTCGCGCGGGCAGACCACGCGCAGCAGGCCGGGCAGGCAGCGCACGTCGAGCGGGAAGCGGGCGCCCCGCTGGCCGTCGACGTCGGTGGGTTCGTCGATGGGCGAGGAGATCTGCAACGTCGCTGCGCGCAGGTGCCGGACGCTGCGGGGATGGCCGCCGCAGAGGTAGCGTACCATGGCGAAGCAGGATACGAGGAAGTTGCGCTTTTCGAGCAGCAGGCAGTCGAATATTCCGTCGCGCACGCTCGACGTGTTGGCCAGCCGGAACCCGCCGGCCGTTTCGCCGTTGAAGACGAGTGCCATGAGTGCGTTGAAATCGAACTCCCCGTTCTCGGTGCGCACATGCAGCGGAATGGCGTGCATATGGCGCAGCTCCTTGATGCCCTCCATGATATAGGCCAGCTTGCCCAGACGGTGCTTGCGTTCGTCGGGCGTGCGCTGCGAAGTGGTGGTGAAGATGCCGAACGAGAAGATGTTGACGAAATGCAGTCCGTTGACCACGCCGCAATCGAGCGCCTGCACCTCGCCCGTGACGATCTGTCGGGCCGCTTCGAGCGGGTCCTTGGCCATGCCGACGATGCCGGCGAAATCGTTGGCCGTGCCTGCGGGGATGATGCCCAGTTCGAGCGACAGCCCCCGTTCGCGCATCCGGTTGACGACGTAATTGACCGTGCCGTCGCCGCCGGCGGCGACGACCATCCGGATGTCGGGATGCGCGTCGAACGGGTTGCGTCCGAAGTCGATCTTTTCGGGCGTGAGTTCCCATCCGTTTTCGGAGAAGATGTCCACGATGCCCCCGACGTTGCGGGCGATGCGGCCGCGTCCTGCGGCGGGATTGTAGAGAAAGAGCGCTTTTTGCATGGATAGGTTAACGTTTCAACAGTTTTTCGAGGGCCGGCGAAGCCCATGTTTCGTAATCGTCGGGGGATTCGTCGCGCTGTCGCCCGTCGGCCTTCTCGGTAGCGAAGATGAAGTAGGCCATCACCCCTTCGCGTTCCAGTTCGCGGGCCTTCGCCACGGCGCGTTCCGAGCCGAGCGACATGAACATCGTCCCCAGCGCGTCGGCGCGTGCGGCATTGTCGCAGAAGACCGTGGCCGAGAGCAGCCGCGAGACGGCGCTCCGGCCCGTGACGGGGTCGATCGTGTGTGCGATCTTGCGGCCGTCGGGGGTATAGTAGAAGCGGCGGTAGTTGCCCGAAGTGGTGTAGCTGATGTCGGTCACCTCCGCGATACGTTGCAGATCCCGGTCCGAGAAATTGTTGTCGTAAGGGGTTTCGATGCCGATGCGCCATTTTCCGCCCTGCTCGTTCATACCCCGGCAGCGGCCGCTGCCTGCGATCGTCACCAGGTAGTTCTCCGAGCCGTTTCGTTCGAGCATGCGGGCGATCAGGTCGACCATATAGCCCTTGCCGATCGAGTTGAAGTCGAGCTGGATGCGCGGATCGTCCTTGACGAGCCGGTTCCCTTCGATGCGGATTTTGCGGTAGCCCACCAGCGGCAGGATCGAATCGATGTTCGGTGTTTTCTGTCCCTCTTTTCCGGCGAAACCCCACGCTTCGACGAGCGGTTTGACGGTGATGTCGTACATGCCGTCGCTCAGACGGCTCACGGAGTCGGCGGCCAGAATGTTGTAGATCAGGTGGCTGTCGAGCGAGTCGCTCTCGCCGCGGTTGATGCGGCTCAGCAGCGACGTCTCGTCGAAGATCGACATCGAATGTTTCATCTCTTCGTCGAGCGCCATGACTTCGGTGTAGATTTCGTCGGCCGGCAGGGTCGTCCGGGCTTTGATGCGGAAGGTCGTTCCGAGTACGGAACCCTCGACCGTGACGTAGTGCGTCGACGGGCGGCAGCCTGCCACGCAGAGCAGCGCTGCGAGGAGCAGGACGAGGCGGTATGCGGAGAATTTCATCGTATGGAAAAGTTGAATCCGCGGCAAAGATACGGATAAGTGAGAGCAATGTCAAATTTATTTGAACATTGCCGAACGGGAGTGTCTTCGACGAAGTCAAAGATACGGAAAATCGAGCGCGAAAGCAAGCGTCAGCTTGATTATGCCGAGACGAAGTATTAAGACGCAGCCAAAGATACGGATAAGCGAGGGCAAAAGCAAACTCGTTTGCATTTTGCCGGGCGGGAGTATCCAAGGCGCAAGCCGAATATGGCGAATTTCGCGGGAATCGACGCACGAAGCGCGGGCGGAGTCTGCTTTTTTTCGGCCAAACAATTGGTTTCTAAATAAATTTAGTGTACCTTTGCGCCACGCTCTGGCGTGATTTCATAGTAAGGGGAATGCGTCGTAGAGTGGAACGAATAAATCTTTCAAAATGGCTTATTTAACAGCAGAAAAAAAGCAGGAGCTTTTCGGTCAGTACGGAAAGTCCAACACCGACACGGGTTCGCCTGAGAGCCAGATCGCGTTGTTCTCTTACCGTATCAGCCACCTTACGGAGCACATGAAGAGCAACCGTCACGACTTCGGTACGCAGCGCGCGCTGCTGCGTCTGGTCGGCAAGCGCCGCCAGTTGCTCGAGTACCTCAAGGAGATCGACATCGAGCGCTATCGCGCCATCATCAAGACGCTCAATCTCCGTAAATAGTACGGGTGCCGGAAAATGGGGCAGTCACTGCGGGTGGCCGCTCCATTTTGCATGAAAATTCAAGATTCGAAGTATATTATTTGACGTTATGGAAGAAAAGAAGCTGTACAACGCCGTTCAGAAGTTCATCACGCTCGCCGACGGACGCGAGATCATGATCGAGACCGGCAAACTGGCCAAGCAGGCCGACGGCTCGGTTGTCGTGAAACAGGGCGATACGATGCTCCTTGCGACGGTCGTGGCCGCCAAAGATGCAAAACCCGACACGGACTTCATGCCGTTGCAGGTGGAATACAAGGAGAAATACGCCGCATGCGGCCGCTATCCGGGCGGTTTCATGAAGCGTGAGGGCAAGGCCAACGACAGCGAGGTGCTCGTAGCGCGTCTGATCGACCGTGCGCTGCGCCCGCTCTTCCCGTCGGACTACCACGCCGAGGTCTACGTGACGGTCAACCTCATCTCGGCCGATAAGGACATCCAGCCCGACGCGCTGGCCGGTCTGGCCGCCTCGGCCGCACTGGCCGTGTCGGACATCCCCTTCGGCGGCCCGATTTCGGAGGTGCGCGTGGCGCGCATCAACGGCGAGTACTGCATCAACCCGACCTTCTCGCAGATGCCCGACGTCGACCTGGACATCATGGTCGGCGGTACGATCGACAACATCCTGATGGTCGAGGGCGAGATGAAAGAGGTTTCGGAGGAGGTGATGCTCGGAGCGATCAAGTTCGCGCACGAGGAGATCAAGAAGCACTGCGCCGTACAGATCGAACTTTCGAAGGAGCTGGGCAAGGACGTGAAGCGTACCTACTGCCACGAGGTCAACGACGAGGAGCTCAAACAGACGATCATCGCCGAACTCTACGACAAGGCCTACGCCATCGCCACGAGCGGCACGATGAAGCACGAGCGCGAGGATATGTTCAATGCATTGGAGGCCGAGTTCGCCGCCCGCTACACGGAGGAGGAGCTGGTGGAGAAGGCCCCGCTCATCCACCGCTATTTCCACGACTACGTGCAGAAGAAGGCGATGCGCAACATGATTCTCGACGAGGGCAAGCGTCTCGACGGCCGTCGCACGGACGAGATCCGTCCGATCTGGTGCGAGACCGACTACCTGCCCGCAGCCCATGGTTCGGGCCTCTTCACACGAGGCGAGACGCAGGCGCTGGCCACCGTTACGCTCGGCACGAAGATGGACGAGAAGGTCAAGGACGAGGTGCTCGTGCAGGGTACCGAGCAGTTCGTGCTCCACTATAATTTCCCGCCCTTCTCGACGGGCGAGGCGAAGGCCGCCCGCGGTCTGAGCCGTCGTGAGATCGGCCACGGCCACCTGGCATGGCGCGCCCTCAAACCGATGATTCCGCTGGGCGAGGAGAATCCCTACGCCGTGCGCGTCGTGTCGGACATTCTGGAATCGAACGGTTCGTCGTCAATGGCCACCGTTTGCGCCGGTACGCTGGCCCTCATGGACGCCGGCGTGAAACTGCGCAAGCCCGTGTCGGGCATCGCCATGGGTCTGATCTCGGATTCCGAGAGCGGCAAGTGGGCCGTGCTGTCGGACATCCTGGGCGACGAGGATCATCTGGGCGACATGGACTTCAAGGTGACGGGTACCCGCGACGGTATCACCGCCACGCAAATGGATATCAAGGTCGACGGCCTCTCCTACGAGGTGCTGGCCGCCGCGTTGGAGCAGGCGCGCAAGGGGCGTCTGCATATTCTGGACATCCTGACCGACTGCATCGCCGCGCCGCGCGCCGACTACAAGCCGTTCGTGCCGCGTCTGGTGCAGATCCACATCCCGAAGGATTCGATCGGCGCCGTGATCGGCCCGGGCGGAAAGGTGATCCAGGAGATTCAGAAGCAGACCGGTACCACCATTACCATTACGGAGGACGACCAGAAGGGTATCGTCGACGTCTTCGGTGTGGAGAAATCGGCGATCGACGCTGCGTTGCAGCGTATCAAGGAGATCGTTGCCGTGCCCGAAATCGGCGAGACCTACCACGGTAAGATCAAGTCGATCGTGCCGTTCGGCGCGTTCGTCGAGATCATGCCCGGCAAGGAGGCGCTGCTCCATATCTCGGAGATCGACTGGAAACGGTTCGAGACGATGGAGGAGAGCGGCCTGAAAGAGGGCGAGATGATCGACGTGAAACTCATCGGCGTCGACGAGAAGACCGGCAAGCTGAAACTCTCGCACCGCGCGCTTCTTCCGAAGCCCGAAGGATATGTCGAGCGTGAACGCCGTCCGCGGGGCGACCGCGAGCGTCGCCGCGACGACCGGCACCGCGACTGATCCGTCGGATGCGTTCCGACGCGAAATAGACGGCGTTTTCGTGCGCCGGCGATCGAAAACCGCTTCGAACGAAAGTTCGAGGTGGTTTTTTTACGGAAAAAGTTGCATAATCTGCATGGGTTTTATATATTTGCATGTATTCTGCTGCAAACGGCCTCGGGAATGGGGTACGTGGAGCGGAGGCAAACGGAAAGAGACGAAATCAATGCATAACAATTTTTAATAACTAATTAATTATGAAGAACTTAGTAAAAATTAGCTTGGTTCTTGCCGCAGCTGCCTTGACCTTGTCGGGTTGCAACTGTTTCAAGAAGATGGGTAAGAAACAGGATGAGGTTACTTACTCGTGCACGCCGAAGGTGCTGACGCTCAACAACGGCGTCGTGAGCGCCGACATTACGGTGAACTTCCCGGCAGCTTACTTCAACAAGAAAGCTACGTTGCGTCTGACGCCGGTGATCGTGTTCGAGGGCGGCGAAGTGGCCGGTACTCCGAAATACGTCCAGGGCGAGAAGGTGAATGACAACTATACCGTTATTTCGGCTGACAACGGCGGTACCTACACGCAGCATGTCGAATTCCCCTACGACGACCGTATGGAGCAGAGCGAGTTGCGCGTTTTGATCGAGAGCAAGTGCAACGGCGCCAGCGAGTACGTGATGTTCAACGCCGCTACGGGCAAACCCGTGACGAAGGAGGAAGCGGCCGTGCTGGCCAATCCGAAGTCGGCCGAGGCCATGGCGCTGCGCGCTCAGTGCGGCGTGTTCATCGCCGAGGGCGTCAACACGATGCAGAGGGATTTCAACTTCGGCGACGCTGCCGCTACGGCTGCCAACAACTACAAGCGTACGACGAATCAGGTAGACAAGGCCGAGATCCTCTACAAGATCAACAGCTCGGTGGTGAACCAGAAGGCGCTCAAAGAGAACGAACAGCTCTCCGAGTTCGAGAAGACCGCTGTGGCCAACAAGGAGAACGACCGCATCGCGCAGAGCCTCTATGTGAACGGCTACGCTTCGCCCGACGGTCCTGAGAAGTTCAACGACAAGCTGGCCAGCGCACGTAGCGAAACCGGTCGCAAGGCCGTCGAGAAGATCCTGGCCGAGTACGGTTTCAATATCGACGCTGCCGGTTACGGCGAGGACTGGGAAGGTTTCAAGGAGATGGTCGAGAAGTCGAACATCCAGGACAAGGATCTGATTCTTCAGGTGCTGAGCATGTACGATTCGTCGGCCGAGCGCGAGAACCAGATCAAGAACATGTCGTCGGTTTACGGCGAACTCAAAGAGGACGTGCTGCCGAAACTGCGCCGCGCCCAGCTGGTCAACAACATGGAGATCACCGGTAAGAGCGACGCCGAGATGCAGGCGCTGGTCAACAGCGGCAAGCTCGATGAGCTGAACAACGAGGAACTGCTCCACGTCGCCACGCTGATTGAGGATAATGCCTTGAAGGTGAAGGTGTTGGAGTACGCTGCCAAGAAGTACGACGATTCGCGCGCCTACACCAACCTCGGTGCCGCCTATCTCCAAATGGACGACGCCGACAAGGCGCTGGCCGCATTGACGCAGGCCGTGAAGCTCGGCGGCAACACGCAGGAGCTGAACTCGAATCTGGCACTGGCCAACCTGGCTGCCGGTAACGTGGACGAGGCGAAGAAATACGCCGCTGCCGCAGACGCTCAGACCAAGAGCCTGATCGCTGCCGCTCAGGGCCAGTACGGCGACGCCGCTGCCAAGCTCAAAGGCTACAATGCTGCCGTGGCTGCCGTGATGAACAACGACCTGTCGGCTGCCAAGAAGGCGCTGGCCGGCGAGAACTCGGCCGATGCGGATTACCTGCGCGCCGTGATCGCAACCAAGGAGGGCGATATGAAGACTGCCGGCGCCCAGTTGAAGGCTGCCGTCGCCAAGGATTCCGCCCTGGCGAAGAAGGCGTCGAAGGATGTCAACCTCAAGCCCCTGTTCAAGAGCGGTTTCAAGTTCTGAGAATACGCTGCTCTCCGATAAGCGGAGATGTACGGATTACGAATTCCGGGTTCGGTTCGAGCCCGGAATTTTTTTGATATTTTGGTCGGAATTCTGCGTGTGTAGCGGAAAAATGGTTATATTTGTATAGTGGAGAAAACTGTCTTGTTATGGAGTACGCAAATCATCTATCGGAATATGCTCCGGCCCCGAGCGAAGCGCAGGTGGCCGAAGAGGTCGCACGCATTCGGGCAGCCGCGAAGGGATACGAAACGGACGAGGTTTACAGGCTTTGCTATTCGGCCATCGACCTGACGACCCTTTCGTGCAGCGATTCGGTGGAGTCGGTGACGGCTTTTGCACGGAAGGCCGTGGAGTTCTATACGAATTATCCCGCGATCGCCAATGTCGCGTCCATCTGCATCTATCCGCCGTTCGTCGAAACGGTCGGGCTCGCCGTGGACGATACGCCGATGCGCATTACGAGCGTCGCGGGCGGATTTCCTTCGTCGCAGACCTTTCTGGAAGTGAAGATGCTCGAAACGGCGATGGCCGTCGAGAACGGAGCCGACGAGATCGACATCGTCATCAACGTCGGCAAGATGCTCGAAGGACATTACGACGAGGTGGCCAACGAAGTAGAAGTGTTGCGCGGCGAAGCCGGCGAAGACGTGGTGTTGAAGGTGATTTTGGAAACGGGTGCGTTGAAGACGCCCGAGCTGATCCGCCGCGCCGCGTTGTTGGCGATGTTCGCCGGCGCCGATTTCGTCAAGACGTCGACGGGCAAGATCGACGTGGCGGCGACTCCCGAAGCGGCGGTGGTGATGTGCCGTGCCATTCGAGACTACTACGACAAGACGGGCCGCATGGTCGGCTTCAAGCCTGCCGGCGGCGTACGTTCGGCGGCCGACGCGGTGCTCTACTATACGGTTGTTCGGGAAATTCTGGGCGAGCGGTGGCTCACGCCGCAGTTCTTCCGTATCGGTGCGTCGTCGGTAGCCAACGCCCTGTTGTCGGCGATCGTCGGCGAGCCGGTCAAATACTATTAGCCTTTCCTTCCCGCGGGGCAGGGTTTCGGTGCATTTTCGTGCGCCTTTTCTCGCTTCGGCATAGCTCGGACAAGTTCCACTCTGCACTCGGTTTAACGAAAAGGTTCGCTTTGTTGCGGACGGTGCTTTGCGGAGGGGGATGACGATAGCGGCGGCAGATGTACTATCTGCCGCCGCTTTTTTTGGACGGGAACCGAACTCGCATTCCTCCGAAGAGAGCGAAGCTTTTGTGGAACTTCTCTTCGTTTGCACGGGATCTTCACGGAACACGCCTTCATACGGGGAATCGCCGTAAATACCTAAAAAACGGTATTGTACGTCGTTTCTCATTGCTGTAAATTCGTAATACGTTCGTACGAGCTTTCAGTCTGACCTTCTAATTCGTACCGTTATGAAAAGTACAGCGATTTTTTTCGTGATTTTTGCGGGTTCCGTATTCTGCTCCTGTTCGAAGGCGGAAATTACTGCAACCTCCGTTTCGCAGACCCGGGCAGGGGATAATGAGGTTTCGCTTTTATTTACGAAGGATAATTTGAGCGAATCGCAGGCAATCGAATTCGCTACGCATTTTTTGAAAAAAACGCCGTTTTTTTATACATGGGATGTACTTCATTTTCTTCCTCGAAATTATATCCAGTATAACGAGCCTTTTGAGGTGTGGTATAGCGGATTTACGATTCATTTTCGCGGAATCGATGTCGGTATTGCCGGTCCCGTGACGGCGGACCTCGTGAGATTCGGCATATACGCGGGACAAGTCGTGAGGGATGTGCAGATTTATTCGGCGGGGGAGAAGCCCGAAATCGGAGAGGTCGTCTATGAGGAGCGGGACGGAAGAAAAGTTCCCGTCGGAAAGAGGTACCAATACGATACGAATTCCGAAGGCAGTAATTGTTGGATTCTTGTCCAATGGGAGAGTGTCCGCGATTTCGAAACGTGCATCGGATATTGAAAACCTGTCGAACCCATAATTGTCGGATCGAATGAATCGGAAACATTTTCTGCGAATCCTTTCTGCCGCTCTTCTTCCGGCGCTTCTGTCGGCTTGCGCGGCGCAGCGCCCTGAGCTCTATGCCATGCGTAACGGCGGCAGTCATCAACCGTTTTATTTTACGGATCGTTACGGCGAACTCGCCTTCCGCGAGTTTTACGACTGGGCCGGTCAGTTCGTCGGCGATCGTGCCGTCGTCGAACGGGACGGCAAATGGGGGTATATCGACCGGAGCGGCGAAACGGTCGTCCCGTTCCGGTACGATTGGGCCGGAAGTTTCGGCCAATACGGTTTCGACGAGGAGGTGGCGATGGTGAAGACGGGGACGGATCGGGATCGGATTCCCCTCTACACGCCATGTCCCACGGCGTTGATCGATCGCGACGGCGAACGGATCACACCCGTCTACGGTTTCATGACCCCGATTGTTGGCGGGGTGTCGTTCGTCAACGACGGACGGAAGTTCCACGGCGTCGGGCGGGACCTGCTCGCTTCCGACGGGAAATGGGGCTGTGTCGATCGTCGGGGTCGGTTGGTCGTCGCCTGCGAGTACGAGCTGGCCTATCCCCTGTTCGATCGTTTCGCCTTCGTGCGTAAAGATGGAAAATGGGGCGTACTGGATCGACGCGGCCGGTTGATCGTTCCCTGCCGCTACGATGCGGGGTATTATCGAGCGGGAATTTATGTGCTCGACACGCTCTTCGATACGCAGGACACTCCGCCGACGGACGGTGTGAATCCCGCTGTGCGCGGCGAGTTCGAAGAGGGGCGCATCTACATGATCGCGGACGGGTGTGCGGAGGCGTTCGACATGAAGGGCCGGAAGATCGGAAAATAGCTGTCATGCCGGATGGATCGTTCGCCTCGACGTCGTTCTGCGATGGGGCGGTAGACGCCTGTGGCACCGCGGGGGAGAATCACTCTCCGAAAATCCGGTTGAGGGCTGCGGCCAACCGGTACGACGCCTTGCGGAGCTGCTGCTCGGCCAGCGGTGCGGCTTTTGCCATGAACTCCTCGCCCAGCGTGTCGCCCGGCGCTACCCAGTCGATCGAGGGGCGTACGTCGCGTGCGGCGTCTTCGAACCACTGGCGGTACGATCCTTCGGTCATTCGCCGGATTTCGCGCTTGGAGGCGTTGTCGAGGTAGTCGGCATAACGTTCGTAACTCCATCCCGGATGGATTCGGGCGATGACGCCCGAATCCCAGACGCTGTGCAGCGTTTTGGGTTTGCCGAAGAAGGTCACGTCGAACTTCCCTTCGTTGTGGGCGTCGGTGTACCGCACGTGTGCCGGGCAGTGGAAATCGGCGACCATGTGTACGATACATTTTATATAGGTGAGTACCACCGAATCGTCCAGCTCACGGTAGTTCTTCAATGCTGCGGTCAGCGTCTCCGCTCCGGTCACGCCGTCGCGTCCCTTGCGGTATTTCTCCCGCACTTCGGCGGGGGAGTTGCACTCCGCGTCGGCGATCGAGGCGTGCCAGCCGCGGAAAGGTTCCTTGTAGCGCGGGTCGGCGGCCACTTCGTCCATGAAAACGGCGTATTCTGCGAGCGGCGTGCTGCCGGTGTATCGTTCGATGGCCGCTTTGGCCTTCGGGGTGAGGTGGCGTTGGGCTACTTCGGCGATCGCGCGATGGCCGACCGTTCCCCATGCCGCGCAGTCGGCGTGCAGGCCGAAGGTCAGCAGGAGCGAGAGAAGCAGAAAGGGCTTTTTCATCGGTTATAGGGATTGTAGTTGTCGGTGTCGGTGCGTTGCTCGCGGAAGATGTTGAAACGCGCCAGCAGCGGATTGCGGCGGTCGAGCAGCCAGAATTCGACGAGCAGCAGCGCGAAGGCGATCGCGATGAGGTACTGGAACTGTTCGTTGTACTCTTCGAAACGGACGGTCGAAAGTTCCGACTGCTCCATGTCGTTGATCGCGCGTACGATCTCGTCCAGCCCGATCGACTGCTTGGTGGCGCGGATGTAGGCCCCGCCGGTGATCCGGGCGATCTCCTGCAACATCTTCTCGTCGAGTTTCGAGACCACCATGTCGCCCTTTTCGTCCTTGATGAACTCCCCGCCGATCTCGATCGGGGCGCCTTCGGGCGTGCCGATGCCGATCGTGAAGATCCGGATACCCTGTTCGGCGGCCCGTTCGGCGGCCTGCATCACGTTGCCCTCGTGATCCTCGCCGTCGGTGATGAGGATGATGACGCGCGAATCGCCGCTGCCGCTCGAAAAGGACATCTCGGCCAGCGACAACGCCTTGCCGATCGACGTTCCCTGCACGGAGGCCATCGAGGGCGAAATCCGTTTGGCGAAGGCTTTGGCCATGCGGTAGTCGGAGGTGATCGGCAGCTGTACGGTGGCGTCGCCTGCGAAGACGATCACCCCGACGCGATCCTGTTCCAGTCCGTCGAATAGCTTGTTGATCGCGTATTTCGTCCGTTCGAGGCGGTTGGGTTCGAAATCTTCGGCCAGCATCGAATTGGAGATGTCCACCGCGAGCATCATCTCGATGCCCTCGCTCTTCTGTTCGCGCAGCTTCGAGCCGAACTGCGGCCGTGCGGCGGCGAGGATCACGAGGATGACGGCCGTCGTGAAGAGGATGAATTTCAGTTTCATGCGGCCCGTCGAGGCGTCGGGCATAAGCGTGGCTACCGTCGCCGGGTCTCCGAAGCGGGCCAGCCGCCGCCGGCGGTCGTAGAGCGCCCATGCGAAGAGGGCGACGAGTGCGGGCGCGGCCAGCAGCAGGTAGAGGTATTCGGGATGTGCGAAACGAAACATTACGGAATGCGTTTAAGAATCAGGGTGCGAATCAGAAATTCCGCGGCGAGCAGCGCCAGCGCCGCCAATACCCACCGCAGGTACTCTTCGGTGTAGGTCGTGAAGTCGGCTACCTCGACTTTGCTCTTTTCGAGGCGGTTGATCTCGTCGTAGATCGCGCGCAGCTTCTCGTTGTCCGTGGCGCGGAAGTAGCGGCCGCCGGTGGCGTCGGCGATCTCTTGGAGGGTCTTTTCGTCGATTTCGACCTTGGCCTGCACGAAGGTCATGTTGCCGAACATGTCGATCGCGGGCGTGGGGGCCGTGCCGCGCGATCCGACTCCGATCGTGTAGACCCGGATGCCCTGCTCCTTGGCGATTTCGGCCGCCATGACCGGAGCGATCTCGCCGCGGTTGTTCACGCCGTCGGTCAGCAGGATGATGACCTTCGATTTGGCATCGCTCTCGCGCAGGCGGTTGATGGCCGTCGCCAGTCCGTTGCCGATGGCCGTGCCGTCCTCGATCAACCCGCTGCGCACGCGCCCCAGCAACGTGAGCAGCGTCGACTGGTCGGCGGTCAGCGGGCTCTGCGTGAAGGCTTCGCCCGCGAAGACCACCAGTCCGATCCGGTCGCCGTAGCGGTCGGAGATGAACGATCCGGCCACCTCCTTGGCCGCTTCGAGGCGGTCGGGGCGGAAGTCGCGCGCCAGCATCGATCCCGATACGTCGAGCGCCAGCATGATGTCGATACCGTCGGTATTGGTGCGGGTGTTCTGTTCCGCCGACTGGGGGCGCGCCAATGCCACTACGAGCGTCGCCAGCGCCGCCATGCGCAGCACGAAGGGGGCATGGCGCAGGTAGTAGCGAACGGTACGCGGCGCTTTGAGCACGCCCGCCACCGACGAGATGCGCAACGCCGCTCCGCCCTTCCGCAACCGGTAGAGGTAATAGCCTGCCGCCGGCAGGAGCAGCGTGAGCAGCCACAGCAGATGTGGATTATGAAACGTCATTTCAATCGACAGTTAACGATAATCGGTAATCGGCGGTCGCCGGAGCCGTTCCGGCACGGGGCGGTACGACCGCTCCCGACGAATGGCTGCTTCTGCGTGCGGAACGCCGCCTGCGCCGATCCCCGTTTCTTGGTTCTTACGTGTTTTTACCAGTTTTTCTTCAACCGTACCACGGCGCCGGCCTTCTCTTTGAGCTTCTCCTGCGTCCTGTCCTCCTGCGCCTGGATGGCGTCGAGCATCCGTTCCTGTTCGGAAGGCGAAATGCCGGCCGGCTGGGGTCGGCCCTCGCCCTCCTGCTCCTTGTCGGGCCGGCCGTCCTGATGCTGGTCGTCGCCTTGCCCGTCACCCTCCTGCGGATCGTTCTGGCCCTCCTGCGGATTCTGCTGGTTCTGGCCGTTCTGCTGGTCCTGGTTTTGATCGTCCTTGTTATCTTTATTGTCCTTGTTGTCTTTGTTGTCCTGATTCTGCTGGTTCTGATCGTCGAGCAGTTTCTTGACGTAGGCGTAGTTGAATTTGGCCTGCGGATCGTCGGGGTTCAGGCGCAGCGAGTTCTTGTAGCTTTCGAGCGCTTCGGCGTATTTCTGCTGCCGGAACTGCGTGTTGCCCAGATTGTAGAAGGCCTGCGCACGATCGACGGGCGCTGCCAGCGAATCGGCGGCGGCCTGTTGCTGTACCTGTGCCGCCTGGTCGTACATCTCCTGCCGGTGAAGGGCGTTGCCCAGGTTGTACTGTGCTTCGAACGACGAAGGGTCGGCGCCCAGCGCACGCATGTAGCGTCCGGCGGCGTCCTGATAGTTGCCCTTTTCGTAGGCGCGGTTGCCCTTGCGCACCTGCCGGCGTTCGGGGTACTGCTGTGCCGCGGCGTCGACGGCCAGCAGCGCGAGAACGAGTAGGATGAAAATTCTACGCATGGCTGTCGTTTTTAGGCGTCAGGTCGAGCGGCTCCTCCGCTTCGGCCGAAGGTTGTTCCTCGACGGGTTTGGTCTCCTCGACGAAGTAGTAGGCCCACTGGTAAGCCTCTTCGTTGCGTGCGGCTTCGGGCGTCGCCTTGGCGAATTTCACCAGATCGGCTTCGCGCAGCAGCGCCGTGAGCTCCATGGCGCTCTTGCGGGGCAGGTCGAGCGGACGTACCGCATCGATGATCTCGTCGGAGGTCATCTCCAAGGCGCCGATGCCGTAACGCCCCGCCAGATAGCGGCGCAGGATGTCGGTCAGCCCCGAATAGTAGGCCTTGTGTTTGTTGTTCTGCCACAATTTCTGGTTGTGAAGCCCTTCGAGCGCGCGGATCGCCTCGACGTGGGGCGGTGCGGGCGGCGCGGGTTTGAAGAGGTCGCTCAGGTGTTTGCCGCGCTTGGACAGGTGATAACGCAGCGCGAAGAGCAGCGCCGCGAGGTTCAGCAGCAGGAACAACCCGCCGAAAAGGTATCCTGTGATCTCCTCGGCGCGCAGCGGCAGCGTCCGCTGCGGTTTGAGGTCGTAGATCGTCTGCTTGGCGGTGTCGATCTGGAACGTTCCCACGTCGAGCCGCAGCGAATCGGAGGTGTAGAGCGTGTCGACGATGTTCTTGTCGGCATAGAGCACGCCGGGACGCCCCAAATTGTAACGTCCTTCGGAGAAGGCCTGCATGACGTAGCGTTTGCGCAGCCGGAGCCGCCGGCCCTCCCGCGAGAGCGTGTCGACGGGCAGCGACTGCACCACTTCGAGCTTGTCGTCGTTTTCGTAGAGCGGGAATTCGGTCACCTGCACCTGGTCGCGCTCGACGTCGATTTCGAGCGTGAAGGTGTCGCCGATGCCGATGCTGTCGGGGACGATGCGCGCCTCGACCGTCGGGGTCTGGGCGGAGGCCGTCGCCGCAGCGAGCAGGGCGGCCGCGGCCGCTGTGAGGAATGCCGGTCGTTTCATCGTTGCTTGAAGAGTTTGATGAGTTCCACCACGTAGTCTTCGTCGGTCGAGATCGTCGCCGTGTCGATGCGGTTGTGTTTGAGCAGCGAGTCGATCGCCTCGCTGCGCTGCCGCCATGCGCGGGCGTAATGGTCGCGCACGGCCGCCGACGAAGTGTCGACCCAGACCTTGCGCCCCGTCTCGGCGTCCTGCAACTCGGCGATGCCCACGTCGGGCAGTTCGGCTTCGCGCGGATCGAAGACGCGGATACCCACCAGGTCGTGTTTGCTGCCGGCGATTTTCAGGGCGTTGGCGAACTCCTCGCCGTCGCGTGCCGGATCGAGGAAATCCGAGAGCAGGAACGCCGTGCAGCGCTTCTTCATCACGGCCGTCAGGAAACGCACCGCCTCCGACAGCGCCGTGCCCGTCGACCGGGGCCGGAAGCCGATCAGCTCGCGGATAATCATCAGGATGTGGCTGCGCCCCTTCTTGGGCGGGATGTACTTCTCCACGCGGTCGGAGAAGAAGATGCAGCCCACCTTGTCGTTGTTCTGGGCGGCCGAGAAGGCCACGACGGCGGCGATTTCGGTCAGAATGTTCTTTTTGAGGAAGTGGGTCGACCCGAACATGCGCGAGGCCGAGACGTCGACCATGAGCATCATCGTCAGCTCGCGCTCCTCCTCGTAGACCTTGATGTGGGGCGAACGCGAACGCGCCGTGACGTTCCAGTCGATGTCGCGCACGTCGTCGCCGGCACGGTACTCCCTCACTTCGGAAAACGACATGCCCCGTCCGCGGAAAGCCGTGTGGTACTTTCCGGCGAAGATCTCGTTCGACAGGCCGCGTGTCTTGATCTCGATTTTGCGGACCCGTCGCAGAATATCGTTTTCGTTCTCGATCATCGTGTTACGGGACGATTACGTTGTTCAGGATGTCGGTGATGATCTCCTCGGTGGTGATGTTTTCGGCCTCGGCTTCGTAGGTCAGCCCGATACGGTGGCGCAGTACGTCGTGGCAGACGGCGCGCACGTCTTCGGGAATCACGTAGCCGCGGCGGCGGATGAAGGCGTAGGCGCGGGCGGCCTTGGCCAGCGAGATCGAGGCACGGGGCGATCCGCCGTAGGCGATCAGCGTCTGCAACTTCTGGAGGTTGTATTCGGCCGGTTCGCGCGTGGCGAAGATGATGTCGACGATGTATTTCTCGATCTTCTCGTCCATGTAGACGTCCTCCACCACGCGGCGCGCCTTGACGATGTCTTCGGGTGCGATCACCTTGTGCGGCGAGGGAAGCCCTTCGCCCGAGAGGTTCATCCGCACGATGTCGCGCTCCTCCTGCTTCGTGGGGTAGGAGATTTTGGCTTTGAGCATGAATCGGTCGACCTGCGCTTCGGGCAGCGGGTAGGTTCCCTCCTGTTCGAGGGGGTTCTGCGTGGCCAGAACCAGGAAGGGTTCGGGCAGCTTGTAGGTGTCGTCGCCGATGGTCACCTGGCGCTCCTGCATCGCTTCGAGCAGCGCCGACTGCACCTTCGCCGGCGAGCGGTTGATCTCGTCGGCCAGTACGAAGTTGGCGAAGACGGGGCCTTTGCGCACCATGAACTCCTCGCTCTTCTGCGAGTAGATGAGCGTACCGATCAGGTCGGCCGGCAACAGGTCGGGGGTGAACTGGATGCGGGCGAAATCGGCGTCGACGGCCTTTGCGAGCGTCGTAATCGCCAGCGTCTTGGCAAGACCCGGCACGCCTTCCAGGAGGATGTGGCCGTTCGACAGCAGACCGATCAGCAGCGTGTCGATCAGATGGGTCTGACCGACGATCACCTTGCTCATCTCGGCGCGCAGCGTGTCGACGAAGACCGACTCCCGCTCGATGCGTTCGTTGAGTTCCTTGATATTGATGACTTCACTCATGGATGTTATGTTTTTTTAGATGTTATTGCCGTACTGTTTTTTAACGAATAGTATGCAAATTTATTATAAAAACGCAGAAAAATGAATTTTTCCCGTCGAAATCGACATTAAAACCCCGCGAAAGAGCCGTTTGCTCTCCCTTCGGACGTGTCGCGTCCTCCCTTCGGCGATATGGTTTTACGATATATATTTCGTATATTCGCCCACACTGCGATAGTGCAGCGAATTTCATAAATTTTATCCCGATGGAAAAACTTAGGTTCATGAGAGGTGCGGCAGCGTTGTTGGCGGGTTCCGCAATGCTTTTCGCATCGTGCAGCGACGACGATGCGCCGATGCCCGATCCCGAATTGACGTTGACGCCCGATACCGAGATCTCCCTGCCGGTCGGGGGGGGGAGCGTCGAGGTGGCCGTGTCGACTAATCTCGGCAGCTGGACGGCGTTGTCGAATGAGACGTGGTGCGAGGTTACGCTCGCCGAAGGCAAATTCACGGTGTCGGCCGATGCGAACGATGCGCTGGCTGCGCGTCCGACGGCGACGGTTACGGTCACTGCGGGCGAAGGCGAACGGAGCATCACCCGCGAGGTGCGGGTGACGCAGGGGGCTCAGACGTTCACCGACCTGAGTGCGGCGGGCTGCGCCAACTGCTATATCGTCGCCCCGAAGTCGGCGTCGGTCTTCGATGCCGCTTACAAAGGCAACTCCTCCACCGAATCGATCGGTGCGGCCGAGGGTGCCGAACTGGTTTGGCAGAGCGCGCAGGGTCTCGTTACGCGGGTAGCCTACGCCGCCGACGAGAAGAAGATCATCGTCGAGACCGCCGACAAGAGCGGCAATGCCGTCGTGGCGGCCGTCGACGAGTCGGGAACGATCCTGTGGAGCTGGCATCTGTGGATCGTCGATTACGATCCGTCGGCGTCGCTCTTCACGACGGCTCCCAATGCGTCGGGGACGACGTGGAGTTTCATGGACCGCAATCTGGGTGCGCTGACCGTCGAGCGCGGCAGTTTCGATTCGCACGGGCTGCTCTACCAGTGGGGGCGCAAAGATCCGTTCCCCGGTACGACGGCTTTTACGATCATGAACGAGGATTACACCTACGAGGTCGACGGCGAGCCTGAGGTCTACGGCATCGACAACCGTGTGTTGCCGAAGTTCGGTCTGACGGCGGAGTTCCACGGGACGATCGAGAAATCGATCCAGAATCCGGCGGTATTCTATGCGATGACCTACAAGCATACGGGCGTGGAGGACGAGTACGGCGAAGAGATCGTCGAGAACGACTATAAGACCGGCGACTGGGTCGACGTGTCGAACGACGACTACTGGGGCGGCGAGAGCCGGAAGAAGACGATCTACGATCCCTGCCCCGTGGGCTATAAGGTTCCGGTCTGCGACGCCGACGGCAATACGCCCTACGCATGGCTCGTCTATACCGTAGGGAAGTGGGACGAAGCCAATCGCGGTTTCGAGCAGGAGGGACAGTGGTTCCCCACGACCGGTACGCGCGCCTACGCTTCCGGAGGGTTGGATTATACCGAGGCCAATCCTTACAGCGGCTTGTGGATCGGAACGAAGGGCAAGGCTTCGGACAATTTGGAACTCTATCCCGATCTTTACGGTCAGTATATGTTCATCATCGATAGCAAGCGAATGCTCAAAGTCAGCAAAGACAAGCGTTCGCAGGGCATGTCGCTGCGCTGCGTGAAGGAGTAGCTTTCCGCCGCAATCCGGTTTTACGGGGAGTGCCGCCGTCGGGGCGGCGCTCCTTTTTCGCTTCCTGCGCGGGTGCGGTTTCGCGGGAACGTGCAGGCGCCGTCCGGCTTGCCTTCCCCTGAAAACGAAGCACCGCACCGACACAGGGTCGGTGCGGCGCGGAGAAGTCGTTGAACTTCGTTCTTCGTTTTCTCGCCTCGGCATAACTCGAACTGCGTTCGGCTCTGCGCTCGGCTTAATGAAAACGTTCGACTGCGTGTTTAGCGTGCGCCGAGTTTCTGGTCGAGCATGTAGACGCCCACCTTCTCGCCTTCGATGGCTTTGAAGCCTTCGAGGATGCCGCGGGCCGTATCTTCCTCCTCGACCTGCTCGTTGACGAACCATTGCAGCATGTTCGCCGTTGCGAAATCCTGCTCGGCGGCGGCCAGCTTGCACAGATCGTGGATCATCGCCGTCACCTTCTGTTCGTGGACGAGCGTGTCCTCGAACATCGCCACGACCGACGGCCATTCGGTCTGCACAGCGGCGATGGGAGCCAGCACGACCTTGGCGTTCTGCGATTGGAGATAGCCCGCCAGCTTCTCGGCGTGCCCCTGCTCCTCCTTGAACTGGTGTACGAACCAGTGTGCGGAACCTTTGAACCCTTTGTCCGCCGCGTCCATCGACATCGAGAGATAGAGATATGCCGACCAGAGTTCGGCATTGATCTGGGCGTTGATCGCCTCCTGCATTTTTTTGCTGATCATAGTTGTATCGTTTAATGTATTAAATTTTCTTTTGTACAAAGATAGCGAATTATTCGATACGCGGTTCTGTTTTTCATTCATATCTTTTTATGGAGCTATAAGTCGGGCTTATGATGAGCCGGCAACGGTCCGATGATCGGGGACGAGCGGGAGGAGCCGTAAGTCCGGTGCGGTTTCGGCGTGCGGAGAAAAGCTTGCGGCGGGACTTCGCACGCCGGAGGCCGCGGTTCGCAGAGCCGGAATCGTCGTTCGCCGAAGGATCGGATACCGCCGCGAGGATCGGCCGCCGGCATCCGAATCCGCTGTTTGTGCCGTCGTTCGGAACGTTTTTTTCGGGCGAAGTGCCCGACTCTCGGAATTTTTTCCTATCTTTGCAGGCCAATTGTGGCGGAACAAAAAACATTATCAACAATGAAAGTTTGCGAAATTACAGGCAAGGTCGCGGTGATCGGCAACAATGTCTCTCACTCGAACCGCAAGACCAAGCGCAAATTCAGTCCGAATTTGAAGACCAAGCGTTTCTGGTCAGAGGAAGAGGGCCGCTGGATCACCCTCAAGGTGTCGGCTGCCGGTATGAAAACAATTAACAAGAAGGGTCTCGCAGTGGCTCTGCGCGAAGCTGCCTGCCCCAAGAAGATTTACTAAACCGTATTGACAAATGGCTAAGAAAGGCAATCGCGTTCAGGTCATCCTCGAATGCACCGAACAGAAGGAGAGCGGTGTTGCGGGCATGTCTCGTTACATCACTACCAAAAACAAGAAAAACACCCCCGACCGTCTGGAACGTAAGAAGTACAATCCCTATCTGAAGCGGGTGACGTTACACCGTGAAATCAAATAATCGAGCGTTATGGCAAAGAAAGTAGTCGCAACCCTGAAAACCGGCACGGGCAAGCAGTTTACCAAGTGCATCAAAATGGTCAAGTCGGAGAAGACCGGCGCCTATATGTTCAAGGAGGGTATCATTCCCAACGACCATGTAAAGGAGTTCTTCGCAGAGAAGAAATAAACCGTTCCGACGGTATTCGTGGTTAAGGGCATCGGCCCTTAACACAAAAGGCATCTCGACAAGGGGTGCCTTTTGTGTTTTTATACGGGCGGGCTGCGGCGGGGCGGACGCTGGATGCCGGCTGTCGCCGGGACGTCCGGACGGGCGGGCGGAGGTTTTAGGCGTGTGAGGGATGGCGGTGCGGGCGGAGTTCGTTCGGCAGGTCGTGTGCCGTAGGGCGCACGGGGCGGATGAGGTTGGGGTTCGTTGCCGGCGGCATCGCGGGACGATATCGGCGGTTCGCCGCCCCACGCGGCGGGCTCCAACTCGCCGAAATTGGTGCTGTACCTGCCGCCGGCGGCGAACTGCCGGTACGCTGAACGCGGCCGGAGGTGTACTTGTACATCAGTATGGAGAGGCGGTTCGTGTCGTCATTTGCGCGTGCCGAGCAGGTACGTGGGGTTTCGTGTGGCATCGAACCTTTTCGTTAAGCCGAGCGCAGAGCCGGACTTGTTCAGGCTGTGCCGGGGCGGGAAAACGAAGAATGAAATTCAACGATTCACCCCTGCCGCAAACCGTCGCGACAGGGGTGGGTTTAGGAGTGTCGTCGGAATTCCGCCGGCGGGAAGAGCCGTCCGGCCTCAGAATTTGTGCATGGCCCGGACGAGGAACGAAATGTTCTTCGACGTCTGTTCGACGAAAGGCGGCTCGATTCCCATGTGGGTCGTCATGGCCGTCCATGCGTCGTCGCCTTCGGTCGAGGAGAAATAGTACATCAGCCGGTCCATCTTCACTCCGCCGTGCTCTTTCAGCCGGTTGTTGAACTGTTCGCGGGCCTTGCGGTCGAACTTTATGCGGCCGTTGTTGTAGAGATGGCCGATGCGCAGCACCTCGTTGATCGCGGGCAGATACCACCCTTCGCCGAGGTCGCGGCACCATTTGAAGGCGGGATAGTCCTCCCACCGGACTTTTCCCTCGTCGGCCATGCGGGCGAAGGCGGCCTGGTTGACCGCTCCGTCGTGTTGGTCGTCGAGACCCAGCCGCACGGCGTCGCTCTTCTTGAATTCGCACCAGCGCAGATTGGCCTGCGCGATCGACATCACGATGCCGTGCCCTTCGGCGTCGACCTCGATGACGATGCCCCGCACGCCGTTCTCGTCGAAATAATCGCCCGGCTGGTAACGTCCCGCGAAAGCGCTCGGCGCGGATCGCTTCGACTGTTTCTGCGGTGCGGGATTCTTCGCCTCGGCCGCCAGACGGTCGTAATCCTCCTGCGAGAAGATGTCGGTCGAACCGTCCTCGAAGCGGATGTAGACGACGTTCGCGACCGACACCAGATAGGTCGGGCCGTCGAGGTGCGACGCCTTCTTGTATTTGATGTCCTTTTCGCCGATTTCGAGCACTTTGGCTTCGACGTTCGTGCCGTCCTTCTTGACGATCAGATCCTGTGCCGCTGCGTCCCAGACGCCGCACGACAGGAGAAACAGGAGGGAAATAAGTCCTTTCTTCATGGGTTTACATTTGATTTTCAACAGTTTTCTGCATCCGGCGGGCCTTGCGGGGAGGTTTCGCCGTCTGCCGGTGCGATGTTCCGGCCGCCGTTCGCACCGTCCGGCATCGCCTCTGCGGGTCGGAACCGCGATTATATGCTTTACAAATATAACTAATTTTGCGAATAGTTATTATCTTTGTCGCAAGAATAAATGCCGGCGGGGCGGAACCGTGGTGCGATGCAGCCGTGCAGGAGTCCGCCCGTCGTCCGGCTAAAACCGATTTTGTTATGGGATTTTTCGATCTGTTCAGAAAGAAACAGGATACGCCGGCCGATACTGCCGCCGGGGCGGCTGTCGAAGCACAGCCCGAACAGCGGCGCGAGGAGTTGAACGCCGGACTGGAACGCACCAAGACGGGCCTTTTCTCGAAACTGGCGCGTGCCGTAGCGGGCCGCTCGACGGTCGACGCCGAGGTGCTGGACGATTTGGAGGAGGTGCTCATCACCTCCGACGTGGGGGTCGAGACGACCGTCAAGATCATCCGCCGCATCGAGGAGCGCGTCGCGCGCGACAAGTACATGAACGCGGCCGAATTGCGCGGCATCCTGCGCGACGAGATCGCGGCGCTGATGGAGCAGTCGCACGCTTCGACCAAGGATTTCGGGCTGGAACTGCCCGAAGGGACGCCTTACGTGCTGATGGTCGTGGGGGTCAACGGCGCAGGCAAGACGACGACCATCGGCAAGCTGGCGGCCAAGCTGACCGCTGCGGGCCGCAAGGTCTACATCGGCGCGGCCGATACGTTCCGTGCTGCGGCGATCGACCAGCTGGCCGTCTGGGCCGAGCGGGCTGGTGCGACAATGATCCGTCAGGAGATGGGCTCCGATCCCGCGTCGGTGGCTTACGATACGCTCCGCTCGGCCGTTGCGAACGGGGCCGACGTGGTGCTCATCGACACGGCTGGGCGTCTGCACAACAAGGTGGGGCTGATGAACGAGCTGACCAAGATCCGCAACGTCATGGCGAAGGTCATCCCCGGTGCGCCGCACGAAGTGATGCTCGTGCTGGACGGTTCGACCGGTCAGAACGCCTTCGAGCAGGCCCGGCAGTTCACGCAGGCCACGCAGGTCACGTCGCTGGCGATCACCAAGCTCGACGGCACGGCCAAGGGCGGCGTGGTGATCGGTATCAGCGACCAGTTCCGTATTCCGGTGCGTTACATCGGCGTGGGCGAGCGCATCGACCAGTTGCAGCTCTTCGACCGCCGTGCGTTCGTCGAGGCGCTCTTCGGCGACGAGACGAAATAAGGTGCACGGGATGAAGAAGATCAACGTCATAACGCTCGGCTGCTCGAAGAATACGGTCGATTCGGAGCACCTGATGGCGCAATTGGCTGCGGCGGGCTATACCGTCGCGGCGGACAGCGACCGTACGGATGCCCGTGTGGTAGTGGTCAACACCTGCGGCTTCATCGGCGACGCCAAGCAGGAGTCGATCGACATGATCCTGCGCGCCGCCGCGGCCAAGCAGGCCGGTCGGATCGACCGGCTGTTCGTCGTGGGATGTCTTTCGGAGCGGTATGCCGACGAGCTGCGCCCCGAACTGCCCGAAGTGGACGAGTTCTTCGGCGTGAAGGACTGGGAGGGCGTCGTGCGGGCGCTGGGCGGCGAGTGGCGGTCGGATCTGGCCACGGAGCGGCGGCTCACGACGCCGCGTCACTACGCCTACCTCAAAATCGGCGAGGGGTGCGACTGGAAGTGCGGTTACTGCGCCATTCCGCTCATCCGCGGGCCGCACGTCTCGGTGCCGATGGAGCAGGTGCTCGACGAGGCGCGGCGGCTGGCCGCCGGCGGCGTGCGCGAACTGATGGTCATCGCGCAGGACACGACCTATTACGGGGTCGATCTCTACGGCCGCCGCCGGCTAGCGGATCTGCTCACGGAGCTGTGCCGCATCGGGGGCATCGAGTGGATCCGCCTGCATTACGCCTATCCGACGGGGTTCCCCGACGACGTGATCGAGGTCATGGCGCACGAGCCTAAAATCTGCAAATACCTCGACATTCCCTTCCAACATATCTCCGATGCGCAGTTGAAGGCCATGAAACGCCGCCACACCAAGGCCGACGCCTATCGGCTCGTCGAACGGCTGCGTGCGGCCGTGCCCGACATCGCTCTGCGTACGACGCTGCTCGTGGGCTATCCGGGCGAGACGGAGGCCGATTTCGCGGAGCTGTTGCAATTCGTCGACGACGTGCGTTTCGACCGGCTGGGCGTCTTCGCCTACTCCGAGGAGGAGGGTACCTATTCGGCGCTGCATTTGAAGGACGATGTGCCCGACGAGGTGAAGCGGCGGCGCGTGGAGCGGATCATGGAGCGGCAGAAGGCGATTTCGCTCGACAACAACCTCCGCCGCGTGGGGCGTACCGAGCGCGTGGTGGTCGACGCGCGGCAGGGCGACTATTACGTCTGCCGCACGCAGTACGATTCGCCCGAGGTCGACCAGGAACTGCTGATCCCCGCCGGCGGCCGACGGCTTCGGCGCGGCTGTTTCTACGAGGCACGCATCACGGCAGCCGAGGAGTACGACCTCTACGGCGAACTGACCGAACGGCGAAAACGGTAGTGCAGAGGGCATTCCGAAGCGGCCGGCGGTTTCGGCCGTCGTGCCGGCCGAAAAATATCTTCGGTCGTTCTTTCGTTTTTCCGTAAAAATTTTTACCTTTGGGATGTTAATGTTGTAACGACGATCGTTCATGGCGGCTCAGGAGATCATAGCGAACCTCGCGGCGCAGGTGCGGCGGCTGATGGCGGAACACGCCAAGCTGCGCGGACTGTGCGATCGGATGAAGACCGAGGGCGACGCTCTGCGCAAGGAGAACAGGACATTGCAGGAGCGGGTGCGTTCGCTCGAAGAGGAGCTGTCGTGCGTGCGGCTGGCCGAAGGGCTTGCCGGCGGCGGTCGGAATCGGGAACGGGCGCGGGCGCGTGTCAACCGTTTAGTGCGGGAGGTAGACAGGTGCATTGCGTTGTTGAACCGGCAGCAGGAGTAACGAAACCGTAGCGAATGGCCAAGCAGAACATAACGGTAAAAATCATCGGGAAACCCTATCCGCTGGCGATCGACGGCGAGAAGGAGGAGTTGTATCGCCTTGCCGAGCGCGAGATCAACGCATACGTCACGCGCATCGAACAGGCGCACTTCAAGGGGTTTTCGAAGGAAGATTGTCTGGCGATGGCCGCTTTCCAGATCGCGGTGGCGAAGCTGGCGCTGGCGCAGAGCCGCGAGGTCGGCGACGAGGAGGTGAAGACGCTCGCCGCGCTGGGCGGAGAGTTGGAGAGCTATCTCGATGCGTTGCGCTGACGGGCGCGGGATCGGTGAATGAAGAGGCGTCGGACGTCGAGGTCCGATGCGTCGGCAGAAAGAAAAGAGAGAGACGGGCGCTCCGGCGCGGACAATAATCGCAGGTCGGGCACCGTTCTTGAAATGAAACGTTTGACGACGGATTGCGTTCTTTAACATACACAGAAATAATCTACCCGCATAGATTCCTTCTAGCTTTGCGAAACTGAACACTTATTACATTGGGGTCAACTTACGCGAATGTCTCAAAATCAGGCCTTGACCCTTCGGGGTGCATCCTCCGGGGTGCCGTTGGAAGATTGCGAACCCGAAGCCCCCACACATGACTTATCGGCAGATTCGTCAAACAAGAGCAAGGAATCCTATGCGGTTTTTTATATGTATACCTATTAATTAACTATATTAACTAACACAACTCGAAACCATGATTGCCATTGTATTATCGAGCGTCGTTTCGGCCGTTGTGTGCGTCGGTATCTATGTTCTGGTGACCCGGTTTATCACCAAGAATACCATCCGCGCACAGCGTGAAGCCGCCCTCAAAGAGGCGGAGGCCGAAGGCGAAATGATAAAGAAGGAGCGGATTCTCCAGGCCAAGGAGAAATTCATTCAGCTCAAAAGCGACTACGACCGTCAGGTCAACGAGCGCAACCAGAAGCTCGCGCAGAGCGAGCAGCGCGCCAAGCAGATCGAGGCCAACCTGCTGAATCAGCAGCGCGAATTGGAGAACCGCCTGCGCGAGAACGAACGGCTCAAAGAGCAGATGGAAGCGCAGCGGCAGCTGCTGGAACATAAGACCGAGGAGATCGACCGCCTGATGAAGGAGCAGAACGCGCGTCTGGAACAGATTTCGGGCATGAGTTCGGAGGATGCCAAGAACATCCTGATCGAGAACATGAAGGCCGAAGCCAAGAGCGATGCGGCCGCCTACATCAACGAGACGATCGAGGAGGCCAAGCTGACGGCCACGAAGGAGGCCAAGCGGATCATCGTCACCTCGATTCAGCGCGTGGCCACCGAGACGGCCATCGAGAACGCCGTGACGGTCTTCAATATCGAGAGCGACGAGGTCAAGGGCCGCATCATCGGCCGCGAGGGGCGCAACATCCGTGCGCTGGAAGCGGCTACCGGCATCGAGATCATCGTCGACGACACGCCCGAAGCGATCATCCTGAGCGGCTTCGACCCCGTGCGCCGCGAGATCGCCCGTCTGGCGCTGCATCAGCTCGTCACCGACGGCCGAATCCATCCCGCCCGCATCGAGGAGGTGGTCGCCAAGGTGCAGAAGCAGATCGAGGAGGAGATCGTCGAGGTCGGCAAGCGCACGGCCATCGATCTGGGCATCCACGGCCTGCATCCCGAACTGATCCGCCTGATCGGTAAGATGAAGTACCGTTCGTCCTACGGGCAAAACCTGTTGCAGCATGCCCGCGAAACGGCCAATCTGGCCGGTATCATGGCCTCCGAACTGGGGTTGAACCCCAAGATCGCACGCCGTGCCGGTCTGCTGCACGACATCGGCAAGGTGCCCGACGACGAACCCGAACTGCCGCACGCAATCATCGGCATGAAGCTCGCCGAGAAATACAAGGAGAAGCCCGATGTCTGCAATGCGATCGGAGCGCACCACGACGAGGTGGAGATGACATCGATCGTAGCTCCGATCATTCAGGTGTGCGACGCCATTTCGGGCGCCCGTCCCGGCGCCCGCCGCGAGGTGGTGGAGTCCTATATCAAGCGGCTCAAGGAGATGGAGGAGATCGCCCTCTCGTATCCGGGCGTGCAGAAGACCTATGCCATTCAGGCGGGCCGCGAGCTGCGCGTGATCGTCGGCGCCGATAAACTCTCCGACCAGGAGTCCGAAGGATTGTCGCGCGACATCGCCAAGAAGATTCAGGACGAAATGACCTATCCGGGTCAGGTGAAGATCACCGTGATCCGCGAAACGCGCGCCGTAGCCTACGCGAAGTAACGCCGGTTCGCCGGACAGGCCATTGGGCCGTATCGACGAACCTTCCCGAACCCCTCCTTGTGAAAGGAGGGGTTTTTGTTGTGCAGGTGAAGATCACGGTGATCCGCGGAACGTGGGCCCCGTTTGCTTGCGGAACGGGCTCGACATTGCCGGACGACGTGTCGATCGTTCACCTCCGCGGCAGCGGGCGGTTGCGGTCGAGCGCGGCCAGTACGTTGCGGCGCACGGCGCGCAGCGACGGCGGCAGGAGATCGGGTTCCAGCAGCTCGACCAGCGTCCGGAATTCGTGCAGCAGGTCTTTCTGGGTGCGGCACATTTCGCAGGCGAGCTTCATGCAGTACATGCGCACGGCGTGCGGCTGCGCGGGATCGGTCATCGCATCGAGGCAGAAATCCAGAAAGTCGACCCGCAGCGGCTCCGGCTGCGGTTGCCGGTAGAGAAGCGCGAGCAGCAGCCGCCGGCGTCCCGCGTGCGGGCAGTCGAGCGCCGCGGCGACCAGTTCGTCGTAGCGGTCGCGGAGCACGGCGTCCCATGTCGGGGCGAGGTGGCACAGCGTCCACGCAGCCCGGTAGGCGAGCGGCTCCTCGCCGGCGGAAAGCAGAGCGTAGAGTGCCTGCACTTCGTCGGCCGAACGTACGGCGGAGGCGATGCGCCGCACGGCGGACGGATGCGTGAACCCCAACAGTTCGTCACGCAGCTCCGCGACGGTTCGGGAGCTATCGTTCGACCGGTTCATAGTCGATGTGCGACTCCTCGTCGGTGCGTTCGATCTTCATGATGACCGGCCGCAGACCGTCGTTGCAGGAGCAGATCGCCACGCCCTCCCGATCGATCCAGTCGCCGTAGTAGAAGACGCCCGCTCCGTGCGACAGGGCGAAAACGTACTGGTAGACCGCTTTCCACGCTTCGTCGCAGAAGCCTTCGGGTTTGGCGTAATCGGCGTAGAAGACCTGCCCTTCGCGCATCATCGGGCAGCGGGTGAAGCCGGGGGCGGCGTACTCTTTGGCCAGTTCTTCGTCGAGGGTGGTTTTGAGAATGGTGATTTTGCAGCGTTTCATCCTGTGGGATCGTTTGTTTTTCGTAAAGATATGCAAAGTCGCGGGGAAAAGCGACGCTTCGCAAGTTTAAAACGGGGAATTAAAAATTCTGTTATGTCATCCTGAGAGCGGCGGAATTCCGGCGTAAGGACCGACTGCTGTCGTATTTGCGGGGCGGAGTCTGCGGAGAGGCCCGCCGCGGGCGGTGTCTGCGAGGGCCCAAGCCCCGCGCGGCATCGAATCCGGCCGCCCTTTCCGCCGTAATCGGGCCGGCTGCGAGTAGTTACCGTCGTCTTTTCGGATCGTCCTCCGAGGTGCGGCAGCGCCCGTTGACGGCGGTCGAGCCGTCGGATCGTACTTCCATGTCGAAGCCGACGGTCGCCTCGTCGATCGTGAGTCGGGGAATCGGGACGAGCGTCAGCAACGGCACTTCGACCGGCTGCCCGTCGGAGGTCGTAAAGGCGATGCGGGAGGATGCGTCGACGGGACGGCCGACCGCGTCGGAGTGAGCCGCCGGATCGTCCGGCAGCGGGGCCTTTCGGGGATCTTCGTGCATGGGTCTATTCGTTTCGGGGTGTATCCTGCCGCAGAATCTCGTCGCGCAGCAGGGCGATGGCCTGTCCCGACGCACGATCGATGATCTGGCCGCGGTCGCTGCCCGACTGCCGGCAGACGGCGACGGTTCCCTGCGGGCCCGCCACGGCCATCCAGACCGTTCCGACCGGACATTCGGGCGTGCCGCCCGCGGGGCCTGCGACGCCGGTGGTAGCCACTGCATAGTCGGCGTGCGCCGTGCGCCGCATTCCTTCGGCCATGGCGCGGACGACGGGTTCGCTCACCACGCCGTAGCGGTCGATGTCGTCGAGGCTTACGCCCAGCAGGTCGTGTTTCGCCTCGACGGTGTAGCTGACCACGCCGCATCGGAAGTAGGCCGAGGCGCCGGGCATGGCTGTGAACCGGGCGGCGATGGCGCCTCCCGTACAGCTTTCGGCCGTGGCGAGCGTCAGGTGGCGCTGCGTGAGCAGGTCGTGGACGACCGACTGGATCGTGGCCGTTTCGTAGCCGAGGATATATTCGGGAATGATCGTGCGCAGCTTTTCGAACTGCGCTTCGATTTCGTGCGCCACCTCTTCGCCTTCGACCTCGTAGGCCGACAGCCGTAGCCGCACCTTGTCGGGCGAGGGGAGGTAGGCCAGATGCAGGTAGGGCGGCAGGGCGGCCTCCCAGCCGGCGATCCGTTCGGCGAGCATCGACTCGGCCAGTCCCGAGGTGATGAGCGTGCGGTGTACGATCTGCCGCAGGGCGAAGCGGGCTTTGAGACGCGGCATCACTTCGTCCTGCATGAGGTGTTCCATTTCGAACGGCACGCCCGGCAGCGAGACCACGACACGGCCGTCGCGTTCGAACCACATCCCCGGCGCCGTGCCGTGGGCGTTGAACAGCACCGTGCAGCAGGCGGGAACGAGCGACTGTCCCCGGTTGAGGTCGTTGTAGGCGATGCCCCGGCTTTCGAGCATCCGGCGCACGTGCCGGGCGACCCGTTCGTCGCGCACCAGCTCGCAGCCGAACAGCTCGGCGAGCGTACGTTTGGTGATGTCGTCCTTCGTGGGACCGAGGCCGCCGGTGAGGATCGTCACGTCGCTGCCGTCCATGGCGCGGCGGAGCGCGGCGACGATGGCATCGCGGTCGTCGCCGACCGATTCCTTTTCGGCAACGACGATGCCCGCCGCGTTGAGGTGGCGGGCGATGGATGCGGAGTTGGTGTCGACGATCTGTCCGATGAGGATTTCGTCGCCGATGGTGATGATCGTGGCTTTCATGGAGCGTATCAGTTTTCTGCGGCCTTCTTTTCGAGCAGTGCGCGGCAGATTTCGCGCACGTAGCCCGGGCCGTTGTAGATGTAGCCGGTGTAGATCTGTACCAGCGCAGCCCCTGCGTCGAGCATGGCCCGCACGTCGTCGGGTGTCATCAGACCGCCGACGCCGATAATCGGGTAGGTTCCCTGCGAACGGGTGTGGATGCGGCGCACGACTTCCAGTGCCCGCTGCGTGAGCGGCTGTCCGCTCACGACGCCGGCGCCGATGCGCGTCGCTTCGAGCCGGTCGACTCCTTCGCGCGAGACGGTGGCGTTGACGGCTACCATGCCGTCGAGCGGCGTGTCGAGCATGATGTCGGTCATCAGGTCGATCGTCTCGTCCGAGAGGTCGGGCGAGACTTTCAGCAGGATGGGGCGGTACTGGTTCTGCCCGCGGCGGAATTCGAAGAGCGGTTCCAGAATCTTCGTGATGTTTTCGCGCGTCTGGTACGATGCTGCCTTCTGCCCCGGATCGCAGGCGACGTTGATCGTGAAATAGTCGGCGTACTGGTAGAGGTTGCGGAAGCATTTGAGGTAGTCGGCCGGCGCCTGGTCGCAGGGCGTGGCCGTGTTCTTGCCGATATTGCAGCCGACGATCGCCTCTCCGCGCGGCTGTCGCAGGTGCGCCACGGCGCGGTCGAGACCGTGGCTGCAAATGCCTACGCGGTTGAGCAGCGCGCGGGCCGCGTCGAGCCGGAAGATGCGCGGCTTGGGATTGCCCGGCTGACGCTTGGGGGTGATGCTTCCCACCTCGACGAATCCGAAACCCATGGCCGACAGTTCGCGGTAGATGTGGCCGTAACGGTCGAATCCGGCGGCCATTCCTACGGGATTCTTGAAACGGATGCCGAAGACTTCGCGTTCGAGCGACGGGTCTTCCGTCGCATAGAGTTTGTGCAGCAACCACCGTCCGCCGGGTACCTTGCCGAGCAGCGAAAGGGTTGCCGTCACGATGTGATGGGCCTGTTCGGGAGGCAGGGAGAAGAGCAGGGGTTTGATGAGTTTGCCGTACAGCATGTACCGATGAATTAACGGTGCAAATATAGGTATATTTTCACAATCGACAACGGACGATCGACAATTTGCCGGCGGCCGCCGCGCGGGCGGGACCTTCGTCCTCGTTCCGCGCAGGGTGTCCGCATCGCCGTCTCCTTCCGGCGGGACGAGGGCGTTCGCGGCGAAGGCGGCGGTTTCCGATCACCGGCTCAGAAATACTCCTCTCGGTAGGAGTAGCCGTTGCGCAACGCCTCGAATCGTTCGGGGTGGCGTTTGAGCGTGTCGCTCTCGGCGGCGATGTCGTAGCGTGCGCCGATGGTCGCGGCCAGTTCGTCCCAGCCGATCGGGCGGGGATGCGACGGCGCGACGGCGGGGTACCATCCTTCGAGCGGCAGCGCGAAACGGCGGGCGACGGCCCCGACGGCCATGGCCGTGGCGTTGGCCTTGCCCTGCGCCGAATAACCTGCGATGTGGGGTGTGGCGAGGATCGCCCCCGCCAGCAGCCGGCGGTCGATGTCGGGTTCGTGTTCCCAGACGTCGAGGACGTAGGGACGGCCGCTGCGGAGCAGCGCGTCGCCGTCGACCACCTCGCCGCGCGACGAGTTGATGACCACGGCCTTCGGTTTCAACCGGCGGAGGAGGGCTTCGTCGGCCATGCGGCGCGTCGTGGCATCGAGCGGCGTGTGGAACGTGACGAGGTCGCAGTGCCGCGCCACCTCCTCCAACGGGACGAAGTCGCCGCCGCCTTCGCGTACGGCACGCGGCGGATCGCAGGTCAGCACGCGGAATCCCCACGATGCGGCGTACCGGCGTACCAGCTCCCCGACGTGTCCCGCGCCGACCACTCCCAGCGTCTTTTCGGCCGGATGCCACCCGTCGCGCTGCGAGAGGTGATGCAGTACGGCTGCGATCCATTGCAATACGCCGCGGGCGTTGCAGCCTGCGGCCGTTGCTACGCCGATCTGCCGGCGCCGGCAGTAGTCGAGGTCGATATGGTCGAATCCGATGGTCGCCGTGGCGATGAACCGCACCCGCGAACCGTCGAGCAGCGCCGCGTCGCAGCGCGTGCGGGTGCGGACGATCAGCGCGTCGGCGTCGCGTACGTCGCGCGCCGCTATCTCCCTGCCCGGAAGATAACGTATCTCGGCGTAGGGTTCGAGGACCCCTTCGAGAAACGGGATGGCGTTATCGATGACGATTTTCACTTTTCACCATGTATAATCGGGACAAAGGTAGGAAAATTTGAAAGGTTTCGTATCTTTGACTCCGCCTTGGATACTTCGTCTCGGCATAATCAAGCCGACGCTTGCTTCTGCGCTCGACTTTTCGTATCTTTGCGGAGATACGTCGCAAACACCCTGCCGGTTCGCGGAGCCTGCGGATGTCCCGCTGCGGTGCGCTGGTACCTCCGGATGCGATATGACGATTTGATATGAATACACTCGATACATTCGACCCCAATGGGGTAGGGCTCGACAACGGGGCCTATTTCGGCCTGCCGTTCACGCCCGACGAGGCGAGGCTGGTGCTGATTTCGGCGCCGTGGGACGTTACGGTTTCCTACGGTACGGGGACGTCGGAGGCGCCCGACGCCATTATCGAAGCCTCGATGCAGCTCGACCTCTACGACGCTCTGTCGCCCGGCGCGTGGCGGCGCGGCATCGCCACGGCCGACATCGACTACTCGCTGTTGGAGACTTCGCAACGGCTGCGCTCGGACGCCGAGCGGGTGATCCGCCACCTCGAAGAGGGCGGGTCGGTCGCCGACGATGCGGTCTGCCGCAAAATCCGCCGCGTGAACGAAGGCTGCGTGCAGATGAACGAAAATATCCGTGCGCAGGCCCGTGCGTGGCTGGCGCAAGGCAAGCTCGTCGGCCTGGTCGGCGGCGACCACTCGACTCCCTACGGACTGGTGCAGGCGCTCGGCGAGCGGGGCGAAGGGTTCGGGATTCTGCATATCGACGCCCACTGCGACCTGCGCAGGGCCTACGAAGGGTTCGAATACTCCCATGCGTCGATCATGTACAACGTGCTGCGCGACGTGCCGCAGGCGGAGCGGATCGTCGAGGTCGGCGTGCGCGATTATTGCGACGCCGAGGCGGAACTGGCACGCTCTTCGGAACGCATCCGCATGTTCGACGACACGCAGCTCTCCGCGGCAGCCTTCGAAGGCGAAACATGGGGTGCGACCTGCCGCCGCATCGTGGCCGAACTGCCCGAACGGGTCTATGTCAGCTTCGACATCGACGGCCTGTCGGTCGAATACTGCCCCCATACCGGTACGCCCGTCGCAGGCGGGCTGACCTTCAACCAGGCCGTCTACCTGCTGCACGAGACGGTGCGTTCGGGGCGCCGGATCATCGGTTTCGACGTGGTGGAGGTCGTTCCCCGTCCCGGGAGTTCGATCGACGCCTCGACGGGTGCGCGCATCCTCTACAAACTTTGCGGACTGACCCTTAAATCCGAATTATGAGCGATCAACGTACACCTCAGGATCATGCCGAACTCTTCTCGCGGTACAGTTGGGTGCGCAAGCGGCACCGGCTCGACGAACGGCGCCGGCGTTTCATGCGCGTGCCGTGGGCGGGCGGCGCGGTGCTGATGCTCTGCGTGGCGGCGGCGATGCTGCTGGCCAATCTGCCCTCGACGGCGATGTACTACGAACACGTGCTGAGCACCGACCTGTCGCTGCTGATCGAGAGCCCCGACCATGTGGTCGATCTGGTCTTCCCGCGCGACATGAACGTCGAAAAGCTCATCAACGACGGGCTGATGGTGATTTTCTTCTTCGTCGTGGGGCTCGAAATCAAACGAGAGATCGTCTGCGGCGAACTTTCGACGGCGCGCAAGGCGATCCTGCCGGTCATGGCCGCGGCGGGCGGTATGCTCGCGCCGGCGCTGATCTATCTGGCCTTCAACCACGGCACGCCGGCGGCGCACGGCTGGGGAATACCCACGGCCACCGATATCGCCTTCGCCATCGGCATCCTGTCGCTCATGGGCGACCGTGTGCCCGTCTCGCTCAAAATCTTCCTCACGGCGCTGGCCGTCGTCGACGACCTGGGCGCGATCCTGGTAATCGCCATCTTCTACGGCGGTGCGGTGAAATGGGGTTTTCTGTTCCTCGCACTGGCCATTATGGCAGGGCTTTACGGACTCAACCGTCTGGGCGAGACGCGGATCTCCTATTTCCTGATCCCGGCCTTCGTGGTGTGGGGACTTTTCTATTATTCGGGCATCCATGCTACGCTGTCGGGCGTGGCGATGGCGATGATCATTCCCATGCGCCCGCGTTACAGCAAGCCCTATTTCTTCCGCCAGCTGCGCAACTTCACCCGGTCGCTGGAGCGGGTGCGCGAGGAGGACGAACGTTTTCCCGACGCCGAGCAGCGTTATTACCTGCAACGCATGAAGGATCTCTCCTACAACTCGATCGGCATGAGTTACCGTCTGGAAGATCTGCTTGCTCCGTACGTCACGTTCATCATCATGCCGATCTTCGCGTTGGCCAACGCGGGGGTGCGCATCGATCTGGAATACCTCGATATTTTCCGCTATTCTTCTGAGGGCGGAGCCGTCGGCATGGGCATTTTCTTGGGACTGCTCGTGGGCAAGCCGCTTGGAATCCTCCTCACGAGCTGGGCGGCCGTCAAGTCGGGGCTTGCCGAGATGCCGGGCGGCGTTTCGTGGCGGATGCTGCTGGCCGTGGCCTGCCTGGGCGGTATCGGTTTCACGATGTCGATCTTCGTCGACGCGCTGGCTTTCGACGAGGAGTTCTTCGTCAATCAGGGCAAGATCGCCATCCTGTTGGGATCGCTCGCCTCGGCCCTGCTCGGGGCGCTGCTGATCCGTGCCACGATGCCTGCGGTAAAGAATTAAAACGACCAACGATATGAAACGATTTACGATCCTTCCGATCCTGATGCTGACGTTGTGGAGCGGTTGTTCCAAAAGCGGCGGCGGGGTGAAATTACACACCGATACCGATTCGGTGGCTTATGTCATCGGTCTCAACGTGGGTGCCAACCTGCTGAAAATGGATTCGACGCTGAATGCCGCGGCCGTCTGCAAGGGAATCGCGGATTATTTTGCCGGCCGGCAGTCGATGACCATGGAGGAGGCGCAGACCTTCTACCTGCGTTATGTGAACTATGCCGTGCCCGAGAAGATCCGCGAGCAGGAGCGGCGGTTTCTGGACGACGTGACTTCGGGTCAGGGGTTCAAGAGCAGCGAATCGGGCTTGCGGTACGACGTTACGCGCGACGGCGACCTCAAACGGACGATCGCCTCCGACACGGCCCGCATCGCCGTTCGCATCAAGGCGTTGCGGCGCGACGGCGGGGAGATTTACTCCTCCTACGAGCGTGGCGATACGTTGCGCACGCGCCTTGATTCGCTTCCCGCGGGGTTGCGCGAGGGGTTGAAGCTGCTGGGCAGCGGCGGTGCCGTGAAATTGTGGGTTCCTGCCGCGCTGGCCTACGGTGCCGAGGGCGACCGGACGTTGGGAGTGGGGGCCAACGAGACGCTCTATTACGAAGCCGAACTGCTCGACGTGCAGGCCGATGCGCCCGCCGGAGGAAAGTCCGGCGGCCGTTAGGCGGATTTTGCGGGAAAAACTGCGATTTGCCGCCGACGGACGCACGAATATCGATTAATTTGTATATCTTTGTATGCTTGTGCACTATGAAACTTTATAAAAACTTTGATACGCAAATGAAAAAACTGTTATCGGTTGCGGCGCTCGCGGGTGCCGTGTTGCTCTGCTCCTGCGGCGGCAACAAGACGTTGAAAATGGGCAGTCTGTCGAAATTCGACTCGCTGTCGTATGCATTGGGAGCCAATATCGGCTACGGAATGCAGTACGAGATGAGCGACATCCCCTTCAATTTCGAGGAGGTGAACAAGGGCATCAAGGAGGGCGCGCTCGACAAGTCGAAGCAGAAGCACGAGGATGCCATCGACATCCTGCGCGATTACTTCATGAACAAGCGCGGCGCACGCGCCTTCGCCATCCAGCAGAAGAAGGCGATGCAGGCTGCTGTCGCCGCCGATTCGACGGGTATGCTGAAAGACACGCTTCCCGCTGCGGAGCCGATGTTCCTCACGCCGGGCGAGTGCGACTCGGTGTCGTACGCTTTCGGTAACGACATCGGTAACAATATCAAGTCGAGCGACATCCCCGTACAGATCGTATGGATCACCGAGGCGATGGCCAACGTGCGCGACAGCGTCGCCAAGATGGACGAGATGATCGTGCAGGGCTATTTGCAAAACTACTTCATGGTCGTCCGTCCGCGCGAGAACGCCGAGGCGTCGGCGAAGTGGCTGGAAGGTATCGCCAAGAAGTCGGGTGTCGAGAAGACCGAATCGGGCCTGCTCTACAAGATCGAGCGTCCGGGCGACGCCGACACGATCGCCGTCGACGACCGCGACGTGGTCGTGGTGAATTACGAGGGCAAGAACCGCAAGGGCAAGGTCTTCGACTCGTCGTACGAGCGCAACGAACCGGCCGAGTTCCCGCTCAACCGCGTCATCAAGGGTTGGACCGAAGGCATGAAGCTCGTCGGCAAGGGCGGTAAGATCACGTTGTGGATTCCGGCGGAGCTGGCCTACGGCGAGCGCGGCGCGGGCCGCGACATCGGGGCCAACGAAGCGCTCGAATTCAGCGTGGAGGTGGTCGACGTGAAACCTTACGTGGAACCCGCTCCGGCCGACAGCACGAAGGTGGCCGAGCCGGCGAAGAAGTAATCGCCGTCGGCGTGTCATACGGAAAAAGTGTCTCTTCGGGAGACACTTTTTTCGATCATTGTTTTCAACCGATTTATTGATGATATTATGGAATTCGAAGGAGTCGTATATAAGATCATGCCCGTGACGCGGGGTACTTCCGCTCGGGGCGAATGGCAGCGTCAGGACGTTGTCTTCGACTACAACGACGGCGGGCAGTTCTCCCGCAAAATCTGCGTGACGTTTTTCAACAAGGAGAGCGACGTGGCCAAACTGCGCGAAGGAGAGACCTTCCTCGTGTCGGTCAACATCGAGTCGCGCGAATACAACGGCCGCTGGTACACCGACATCCGCGCCTGGCGCGTGCAGCCCAAGCAGCAGCAACCGCCGGTTCCGATGACCGATGCGCCGCTGCCGTCGGACATTCCCGCCGAAGGCGGTTCGTTCGGAGGAGGTGCCGCCGCCGAGGTGGACGACCTGCCGTTCTGAGCGACGGCCCGACCGTTTGAACGGGTTCCGACCGGCCGGTCGGAACCCGTTTTTGCCGCTATCGGAATCGGAATATTGCCGTTCGAGCGGCGGGCATTCAGAGCGGTGCGGTCGTCGTCGGATGCAGCCGGTCGAAGCGCGGGACGTTCGCATTCTCGTTTTTGTGTCCGCCGCCATGTCGGGCCGTCCCTTCCCGCCTTTTCGCTTTCGCTCTGCCTGCCTTCCGACTTTCGGCTCCTCTTCTGTTTTCGGTGCGGTCGAATCGTCCGCGGGGCGTTCGCCGTCCGTTTCGACCGGTGGCGACGGTACAAAAGAGAACGTCCTGCGATCCGTAAGGATGCAGGACGTTTGTCGTAACGTGCGGAATGCTTATTTCGCAGCGTTCTTCTTATCGTAGCGTTTTGCGTAGCGGCTCATAAACTTATCGACGCGACCGGCGGTGTCTACCAACTTCATCTTACCGGTGTAGAACGGGTGAGAGGTGTTGGAAATTTCCATCTTATACACGGGATAGGTTTCGCCGTTCACTTCGATGGTCTCTTTTGTCGAAACGGCGGACCGACACAAAAACACGTGGTCATTCGACATGTCCTTGAATGCCACCAAACGATAATTCTCAGGGTGAATACCTTTTTTCATTTTCGTTTTGTTTTTGTTGAAAAATTGAATCGTGGGGCAAAGGTAATAAATTATTTTCAAATTCGTTCCCTGCCGGCGATTTATTTCATGTCCGGCCGCAAAAATAACCCGCCGTGTTTCGTGTCTTTAATTTCTGCGTCGCTGTGCGACGCCCCTCCGTCCTGCACCGACGGCTGCATTCGGGCATATCTTGTCTTGTACTGTTCGGACTTGCGGTCTGTACACGTCTCACATCCTGTCGGGACTCTGCGGCGCCATGGCACTGCGCGGGCCGAAGTTTATGCCTTGCTGAACCCCGCACATTCTGTGGCAACATTGCAGCGTCTTAGCGCCGCGCGGGCCACTGCCTCCGCCCGCGGAGGCCCGCTATCTTGACGTGCTCCGCAGAGTTCTACCCCGCAGAGTCGGCGACACAGCCAAAGCGTACAGTCGCTCCGCCTTGCGGAAAATCGGAAAGAAGAACGGGCGGGGCTGCGCCGTCGAAAACGCGGCGCGAGCTTGTCCATGTGGCGTTTTAGGCGCAAGCCAGCGGGATTCACCGAGCTTTCCGCCAGGCGGATGCCTTCGGCGCCGCCTGGCGGCAACAGTGGGGATAAATAGTTTCTTGCAGGAAAAGCTGAATCGAAATTTCGGGGCACTCTTCCTCTGCCGTCGGGCCGCTGGTTGTCGGAGGTTTCCCGACGATGCGGTTCGGTGTCGGGCATGCGGAATTCGCGAAGTGCAAAATGCGGGTCGGCGAATTGTGAATTCGGAATTGTTTTTTTATCTTTGCAACCGTATCGTCGGGTTTTCCCGATCGGACGGACCCATAGCTCAGTCGGTCAGAGCAGCGGACTCATAATCCGAAGGTCGTGGGATCATGCCCCTCTGGGTCCACGAGTAGTCGAAGGCCTGCATTTCTTGCAGGTCTTTTTTCGTTTTGGTCGCTGCCCTCGCGGCAGGGACTTCGACGATGCGGGACGGAATCGTTCCGCCGGACGATCGCCATTCGGCGTTATACGTGCCGGATCGCAGGCGTTCGTTGCACCCCGCACGGACGGTCCGCGTGCGTGCACGATCGCTGTACTGGTGTGTCCGCCCGTTTCAACGGCCGCGGCAAAAAAGGTCTTACCGCCGGCGGTAAGACCTTTTTGTATACGTGTATCCCGTAAATCCGCCGGAGCATCCGCGGCATGACGCCTTTGCGGGTGGATTTCGGCCGGCATGCCGCCGGAAGGGGAGGGCGCCGCTACCGGTGGCTCAGGTCGAATTTCGGCCGGTTGCGCCAGCGGAAGACCGGATAGTCGTCGAAATCGTCGTAGAGCGGGGTCAGCGGTAGGGTGCGAACCCCCTCTTTGGTGACCGTCACTGCCATGATCTTGATGCCGGGATTGTCGGGCAGCGTCAGCGTTTTGGCTCCGGGGACGATGTCCAGGCCGTATTTGTAGAGGTAACAGTACTGGTAGGCGATGTTGCGTTTCGGTGCGTGGCAGTGCGACGCGAACCATGCGATCGGATCTTTGCGCAGGTAGGGGTTGTCGACGGCCAGCGTCTTATAGGCGGTGCTGTCCGGCACGATCGTTTGCGCATAGTGTTGTCCGACGAATCCTTTCCATTTCGCGATGTTGAGCCATTGCTCCGCACCGTCCACCTCGAAGCATCCCGCGGCCTCCTCTTCGGCTGCTGCCAGCAGGTAGATTCGGTCGTAGTCGCCTGCCGGCAGCGTGATCTGCTGGCCCCGGCATTCGACGGCGTTGTCGGCCCCCTTTTCACGGCCTCGGATCGCGAAATCGATCCCTTCGCTCGTGATCGTATCGGGAAGCATCTCTGCCGGCAGAGTCTGCTCCGAGCGTCCCATGCGTCCGTCGCTGCGGACCGCATCATCGCTCAGAATATCGGCGTCGTATGCGAGCAGAAGTTGTTCCTGCACAGGTTTCGCCGGGGCGGACGTGTCGGCGAATCGCACGGCGAACGACCGGATGCCGAACTTGCCGATGTCGAAGGTCAGTTTTCCGTTCCGGACGGTCGCTTTGCCGATGCGCCGTTCCTGTCCGTCGACTTCGAAGGCCTCCGCGACTGCCGACGGGAATTCGATCGTCGCACCGTCGCACGCCTTGCCGAAGAGTTCGTTGACGCGGACGACGTAGTAAGGGCCCTCCTCCATCTTCTTGAAGGCCATGATGTCGATCTGTCCGGTGGAGGGTACGGCCAACGCGATCCGGCGGCCTCGGTCTCCGTCGTGCCGTTCGGTTGCGAAGGTCAGCAGAGGTTGGTTGAGGAACTTGGCCTGCCACGGCGTGCCGTTGTCCCAGCCGCCTTCGTGGCCGTAGAGCGCGTATTTGACGTCGTGGATGCCGAAGTCCTGCGTCGCCTGGTAGGTGAAGCGCGGAACGTTGGCTTCGGGCGTATACATGAGCGTCAGACGCAGCGTATTGTCGTCGGGCTTGTCCGAACCGTAGCGGCAGTCTTCGAGCACTGAGACGCCGAAACGGCCGCTGCGGTCGGTCAGGTCGAACCATTCGCGCGAGGGAACCTCGAATTTCAGCGAGTCGTTGTTGCCGCGTTCGACCACGGCCGTGTTGAGCGAGTAGGAGGCTTCGGGGTTCGCCGCCGCCAGCGGGAAGGCGGCTTTCAGGCTTACGCCCGTCGACTGCCAGTCGATGCGGTTGTCGACCTCGATGCGTCGGCCGGCTTCGCCCGCTGCGAGCGATATGCGTTGCACGATGCGCGAATCCCGGCCCTGACGGCTCACTTCCAGCGTCGCGCGCACGGGTCCCCGCTCGACGATGCGCACGGCGGCGTTCTCGTCCATGAACGCCACGGGCGCCTGGCGGCGGTCTTTCCAGTCCATGTTCCAGGCCGGCCACTGGCGAGGGCTTTCGTGCAGGAATTCGAGGCGTGCGGGCGCCGTCAGCAATTGGCGGCCGAGCCGCTTGTCGAAGATCGATTCGATGTCGCCGTTACGGGCGATCACCACGCGGTAACAGGCGTTTTCGAGCGTGCGTCCGTCGACCTTCAACTCCGCCGGAGCCTGTTCGGGTTCGGCAGAAGGCTCCACATCGAATACCTCCATGCTCATCGGCTTCATGCGGCAGCCGAAGACGAACCCGATCCGATTGCCCTCGCGCGATACGATCTGCGACGGCAGGATGTTGCCGTCGGCGTCGCGGACGATCACCGACCGCGTATCGGCCGGCAGCGCCAGCGTCGCCTCGGCGATGTCGTCCCGCTCGGCCGCCACGGGGTTGTAGACCACGAGGGGGTGTCCTGCCGTGCGCGTATCCATGCGTGCGGCCATCCGGCTCACCGCGTTTTCGAGCGTGGAGGCCAGCAGGTTGGCCGCCACGAACTCGTCGTTCCACGAATATTCGTAGGCTTGCGGGATCGCCGTGCCGGGCAGGATGTCGTGCATCTGGCTGCCGAGGATGAGTTCCCACGCCGGATTGATCTTCTCGAACGGGTAGCGGGCGATTCCCGCGGCGTCGGCACCGGCCGCGACCTGTTCGGCGGCTTTGGCCAGCAGTTCGTTCTTGCGGTTCATCCGCTTCATGAAGACCTGCGAGGTCGTGCTTCCGGCGCTGTGCTCGATGAGCAGCAGGTCGCCCGCGTAGACCGGAAGTTTTCGTTTCAGGGCCGGCGTGAGGTCTTCGAACATCTGCTGCGACGAGGTGAGGCGGACGTCGATCTCACTGTCGGGGTTGCCGATCGATCCGACCGCGTTTTTCACGTCGTCGGGACGCGGCGAGCCGCCCCGGTCGCCGACGCCGTAGTAGCGGTAGTCGAAGTGGAGGCCGTGTCGGGCGATGTTGGCGTCGATGCGCGCGATCCACGCCGAGTCGCGGTCGAGCCGCTCGGGGATGCGTCCGGCGTATTTCGTCGCGTTGAGCGCCGCCACGACGCCTTTGCCGTCGGGGCCCTGCCAGAAGCCTACGTTGAACGGGATGCCGGCGGCCGAGCGCCACGTGAGTTTCTGCGTGGAGAATCCTTCGATGCCCGCATGGGCCAGTACGCTCGGCATCGAGGCGACGAAGCCGAAGCAGTCGGGCAGCATGTAGTCGATGCTGCGGTAGCCGAATTCCCGCTCGTAGTAGGCGTTGCCGTAGAGGACTTCGCGGATCATCGACTCGGACGAGGAGACGTTCACCTCGCTCTCCTCGACGCAGGAGCCTCCGGCGATCCACCGCCCCTGGCGCACGTAGCCGAGCATCTTGGCGTAGAGGTCGGGGTAGTACTCCTTCATCATGCGGTAGCGGCGTGCCCCCGTGAAGGTGAAGATGTAGTCGGGGTACTTTTCGAACAGGTCGAAGTTGCGTTCGAGCGTGCGTTTGAGGAAGACGTCGATCGTCTTGGTATAGTCCCAGTTCCACTGCGTGTCCAGATGCACGTAACCCACAGTGTAGAGCGTGCGCCCCCGGTTGAGGTCGGGCTTGTCGCCGTCTTTCCGCGTTTGTGCGAGCGCAAACGTATGCGCAAACAGAAAAAGCGATGCCAGAAAGATAATTCGTTTCATATTAGGTTGAAAATGATTGGATTGCCTATTTCTCGCCGTGTGCGTGCGCGACCGAGTTGCAGACGATGAGCTGCGGCGAGAGCTGGATCTTCGCATCGTCGTTGCCCGTGCCTTCGATCCGTTGCAGGAGGATCTTTACGGCCAGGGCACCCATTTCGCTGATGCGCTGGCTCACGCGCGTGATGGCCGGATCGAGGTAGTCGAGGTAGGTGTAGTTGTCGAACGAGACGACCGAGATGTCGTCGGGAATCCGGAGTCCCGACTCCTTGATTGCCTTGATCGTCCCCAGCAGGATGGTGTTGCTCATGGCGAAGATCGCCGTGGGGCGTGCCGATCCGCTCAGCGCGAACTTCGTTTCGAGATACCCGTTCTGGATCGAGAAGTCGTTGCCCGCGATGCGGGCGCGATCCTCCAATCCCGCCTCGCGCAGTGCGTCGAGATAGCCCCGCTCGCGTTCGCGTGCGGGCATCGAGTGGGGTACTCCCCTGATACATAGGATGTCCCTATGGCCGAATCCGATGAGATATTTCGTGGCGTTGAGCCCGCCTTCGTAGTTGTTCGTCGTGACGTAGGGGAGCGCCGTCGGTTCGAAATAGCGGTCGATGAGCACCACCGGCGTGCGGTTGCGGTCGATCGATTCCAGCGCGTCGGGTTCCTGCCCGCTCGGCACGACGATGATGCCGTCGACCATGCGCGATACGAGCGATTCGACACCGGCCCGTTCGAGGTCGGGGGCGCCCATCGTGTCGACCAGCACGGTCGTGTAGCCGAGCCGGCTCGTTTCGCTGATGACGGTGCTGGCGATGTTGGCGAAGTAGGGGTTGTCGATCCCCGGCACGAGCAGTCCGATCGTGTTGGTTTTCTGCGTGCGCAAACCTTTGGCCAGCAGACTCGGCTTGTAATTTCGACTGTTGGCCTCTTCGGTGATGAGCTTGACGGTTTTCTCGCTGATCCTGTACTTGTTGGCTTTGCCGTTGAGCACGCGGGAGACCGTCGAAACGGAAAATCCGGTTCGTCGGGACAACGTTATCAGAGTCTCTTTTCGCATCGGTGAAAGGCCTGTTTCGGGGTGTGAAGATCGATTTTCTGGCACAAAGATAGGATTTTTTCATAAAAAAAGACGAAATCTGTTTTTTTTCTGACTAAATAGCGTATATTTGCACAAACGTTTGCGTCGCGCGGAAAAAGACTACTTCAACAAGTGAACTTATAATTCTTCAGGATGGAAAAAATCATGGTGATCGGCAGTTCGAACACGGATCTGCTGATAAAAACGAATCGTATTCCCGACCCGGGCGAAACGGTGCTGGGCGGGACATTCATGATGAATGCCGGCGGCAAGGGGGCCAATCAGGCCGTGGCGGTCGCCCGGATCGGCGGCGGCGTGAAGTTCGTGGCCAAGATCGGCGACGACATGTTCGGGCAGCGTTCGCTCGAATCCTACGCGCGGGACGGCATCGACATCTCCTATATTATAAAGGACGGGGCGGCCCCGTCGGGAATGGCGCTTATCACGGTCGACGCCGCGGGCGAGAACTGCATCGTGGTGGCTCCGGGCGCCAATGACCGGCTGACTCCCGCCGACATCGATGCGGTGGCGGATGCGATCCGCCGTTCGGAGTACCTGCTCATGCAGTTGGAGATTCCGATGCCCGCTGTCGAATACGCTGCCGCGATCGCCCGCGAGGCGGGGACGAAGGTGATCCTCAATCCCGCTCCGGCTGCCGTTCTGTCGGACGGGTTGCTGTCGGGGCTCTACATGATCACCCCCAATCGCAGCGAGAGCCAGTTGTTGACCGGCGTGGTTGTCGACGGCTGGGAGGGCGCTGAGCGTGCGGCCGACGTGCTGCTGGCGCGCGGCGTCCGCAACGTCGTCGTTACGCTGGGTTCGCTGGGGGCGCTCGTCCGCTCCGGCGAGGTGTCGGAGCGTATTCCGGCGCACAGGGTCGACGCCGTGGACACTACCGCGGCCGGCGACGTTTTCAACGGTGCGCTGTGCGTGGGGCTGGCCGAGGGACGGACGCTGGTCGAAGCCGTCCGTTTCGCCACGCGCGCCTCGTCGATCTCCGTGACCCGGATGGGTGCGCAAAGCTCGATCCCGACGCGTGCCGAACTCGATTCGCTCGATCGCCCCGAACCGTAATCGTTACCGGCTTTTTCGATAAGCCGAAAGCGAAGCCGGACGCAGTTCGGGTTATGACGAGGCGAGAAAACGAAGAAAAACCAACTGAAACACCAACTAAAACTTCAACCTATGTTTATTGTCGACAGTTACGCACTGGCCGTCGTCTTCTGTTTCGTGACGATGCTGTGCTGGGGCTCCTGGGGCAACACCCAGAAAATGGCCGCCAAAACCTGGCGTTACGAACTCTTCTACTGGGACTATGTGATCGGCATGTTCCTCTTCGCGCTGATCCTTTCGCTGACGATGGGGAGCTTCGGTTCCGAAGGCCGGCCGTTCCTGCAAGATCTGGGACAGGCCTCCGGAGCCAATATCGCGAGCGCACTGTTGGGCGGCGTGATCTTCAACGCATCGAATATCCTGCTCTCCGCCTCGACCGCGCTGGCCGGCATGGCCGTCGCATTCCCGCTGGGCGTGGGCCTCGCGCTGGTTCTCGGCGTGATCATCAACTATGCGGGTGCGCCGAAAGGCGATCCTGTGATTCTGTTCGTCGGCGTGGCGCTGATCGTGGCGGCGATCGTCTGCAACGGCATCGCTTCGGGACGAATGCAGAAGGGTGCGGGCGGCAACTCGAACAGCCGCAAGGGCATCGTGCTGGCGATGGTGGCCGGCGTACTGATGTCGTTTTTCTACCGGTTCGTCGCCGCGGCGATGGATCTCGACCATTTTGAGAACCTCACGGCCGGCATGCTGACGCCTTACAGCGCGCTGTTCATCCTTTCGGCCGGCGTGCTGCTGAGCAACTTCGTCTTCAATACCTATGTGATGAAGCGGCCGTTCGTCGGTGCGCCCGTCTCCTATCGGGAGTATTTCACCGGCAGCGGCACGACGCATCTGGTCGGGATGCTGGGCGGCGCCGTCTGGTGTCTCGGCACGGCGTTCAGCTACATCGCGGCCGGCAAGGCCGGTGCCGCGATATCGTATGCGCTGGGGCAGGGCGCTCCGATGATCGCCGCGGTCTGGGGCGTCTTCATCTGGAAAGAGTTCAAGGGCGCCGACCGCTCGGTCAATACGCTGCTGGGCGTGATGTTCCTCTTCTTCATCGCGGGGTTGGGGCTGATTATCCTTTCGGGCGGCAACTGATCGCGGGCACGAAATCGCTGTTTTCGTTGAGCCGCGCGTAGTGCCGGACCTGCTCGGGCCATGCGGGCGGGAAAACGGCTGTTGAAAACGAACCGATAACCAAAATCTCACTACGATATGAAAATGAACTGGAAAAACTCGATGTTTGCGTCGTTGGCGGCCGTCGTGCTGCTGGCGACCGGTTGCGGCGGCGCGACGGCCGATACCGTAACGCTGTCCAGAGAAGTGCTGCTGGACAAGATCAAGGGCGGTTGGGCCGGACAGACTTTCGGCTGCACCTACGGGGGTCCGACCGAATTCAAGTACAACGGGACGATCATTCCCGACGAGTACGAGATCCCGTGGCCCGACAACTATATCAAATGGTGGTACGACAACGAGCCCGGCCTGTACGACGACGTCTACATGGATCTGACCTTCGTCGAGGTTTACGACAAGTACGGACTCGACGTGCCCGTCGACTCGATGGCCAGTGCCTTCGCCTATGCCTCCTACAAGCTGTGGCATGCCAATCAGGCGGCGCGTTACAATATTCTCAACGGAATGAAAGCACCCGAAAGCGGGCACTGGAAGAATAATCCGCACGCCGACGACCTCGATTTCCAGATCGAAGCCGACTTCGCGGGACTCATGTCGCCCGGTATGCCCAATTCTGCCGCCGAAGTGTGCGACGGCATCGGCCACATCATGACCTACGGCAACGGCTGGTACGGCGGCGTCTACGTGGCGGCCATGTATGCGCTGGCGTTCGTCTCGGACGACATCGAATATATCGTCACCGAAGCCCTGAAAACGATTCCGGCCGAGAGTACCTATCACCAGTGCGTCTCGGACGCGATCCGCTGGTCGAAGGAGAATGCCGACTGGAAAACCACGTGGAAGCTCATCGAAGAGAAATGGTGCGACGAGATCACCTGTCCGAAGGGAGTGAAAGACCCGTTCAACATCGAGGCTTCCGTCAACTCGGCCTATGTGGTCATGGGGCTGCTCTACGGCGCGGGCGACATGGATCGCACACTCGAAGTCTCGACGCGCTGCGGCGCCGATTCCGACTGCAATCCCGCTACGGCGGCCGGTATCCTGGGGACGATGCTCGGTTACAGCAACATTCCCGAGAAGTGGATGAAGCCGCTGCGCGAGGTGGAGGAGATCGATTTCGCCCACACCGATATTTCGCTCGACAGGGCTTATGAAATGAGTTTCGGTCAGGCACTCCGGATGATCGAGCGGGGCGGCGGCAAAGTCGGTGCCGACGACGTGGCCATCCGTGTGCAGATCCCGCAGCCGGTGCGTTTCGAGCAGAGTTTCGAGGGCCTTCGTCTGGTCTACAAGAAGACCGACACCTATCGCAACTTCAAGAAGCAGTTCGTCCACGAATTCAACGGATCGGGTGTCGTGTGTACGGGGCGCGTGCGTGCCAAGAAGGGGATGAACGACTATGTCGCCCGTCTCGAAGTCGAGATCGACGGGCGGAAGGAGATCGTGGAGATGCCTGCCGATTTCGCGCGGCGCCGTTTCGACATCTACTGGAACTACGAACTTCCCGAAGGAGACCATACGATGAAGATCCGCTGGCTCAATCCGGTGGAACACGCCAACGTCGTCATGGACGGGATATTGGTCTATGCGCGTAAATAGTCGGGGGAAGCTATGAAGCGCATGTCGGGATTTTTCGCCCATGGCCGGACTCGTCGGCGTACGGATTTCCTGTGAAACTGCGCGCAAAGGTTTGCGCAAAATCGTGGGCGGAATTTTCCGGCAGAATGCGGGTCGTGCGATCCGGCGACCGGCCCGATGCGTACTTCGGGTCGGCCGCCGGCGGACGGCGCGGACGTTCGGGTAACGGGCTGCGGGCCGTCGGAATACGGCGATCTAGGCGGCATCCGTCGGAGGATGAATCAACCTATAAACCAACCAAATAGAAACAGATGAATAGACAACTACCAATCAGGTCATTGCTTTTTGCCGTGGCGCTGGCTTTCGTGTCGCAGTCGGTTTTCGCCCAACAGATGCGGATTTCAGGACGCGTCTGCGACTCGTCCGGACCGGTAATCGGGGCAGTGGCTGTCGTGAAGGGGACGATGCGAGGCATCTCGACCGATTTCGACGGTCAGTATGTCATCGACGTGGCCCCCGGCGAAATTCTCGTCTTCTCGTACGTGGGGTTGCAGAGCGTCGAGGTTCCGATCGACGCTACGACGAAATCCCCGCTGAACATCACGTTGCAGGAGACCTCGACGGTGCTTTCCGACGTGGTCGTCGTGGGATACGGCAAACAGACCAAGCAGAGCGTCACCGGAGCCATTTCGCAGGTGAAAGGCGACGAACTGATGAAGGCCGGTGGCGTGACGAACGTTTCGAGTGCCCTGACCGGTCTGGTGCCGGGCCTCGTCACGCTCAACTACTCCGGCAAACCGGGACAGGACGATGCGGAGATCTTCATCCGCACGGTTTCGACCTGGAACGACGCTTCGCCGCTGGTGCTCATCGACGGCATCGAACGCGGCATGAACGACATCGATTTGGGCGAAGTCGAGAACATCTCGGTGCTGAAAGACGCTTCGGCGACGGCCGTGTTCGGCGTGCGGGGCGGCAACGGCGTGATCCTCATCACCACCAAACGCGGCAAGGAGGGCAGCCCGACCTTCTCGGCATCGGCCAACGTCACGCTGAAAATGTCGTCGAAACTGCCCAAGAACGCCGATTCGTATACCGGACTGTGGTACCGGAACCAGGCCATCGAGAATCAGGTCTCGATGAACGGAGACCTCTGGAGCGAATATACGCCGACCGAGATCCTGCGCCGCTACCGCGACGGCGACAACCCCTACCTCTATCCCAATGTCGACTGGCAGAGCGAGATGCTGCGCAAGCATTCGTGGTCGCAGCGCTATGCACTCGACGTGCGGGGCGGTACGAAATTCGTCAAGTACTACGGCTCGCTGGCCTACGTGTACGACGGCGACGTGCTCAAAGGTCAGGACTTCGGCCAGGGCTATGTCCCGAAGAACGACTACAAGCGCTTCAACTTCCGTACGAACCTCGATTTCCAGCCCACAGCCACCACGACGATCAGCGTGGATATCGACGGCGCGTGGGGCATCGAGCGCACGACGACCGCCACGCCGGCCTACCTGTGGCCCGGCATCTACTCCAAGGGTCCCGATCAGTATCCGGTGCGCTACGAGGACGGGACGTTCGCCAACAACGAATCGGGATACGCGATGTACAACCCCGTGGAGTATTTCAATTTCAGCGGTCTCGAACGGCATACGCGCATGGACATCAACACCTCGTTCACGCTCAACCAGAAACTCGATTTCGTGACGAAGGGGCTTTCGTTCCGCGCGATGGCCAATTTCCAGAACTACTACTGGAGCATCGGGCCCAACATCACGGCCTCGCGCCCCATTACCAAATACATCGACTGGAAAACCGGCGAGGAGACGATCAACTATCCCTCGGACTATACGAACTCGAAATACGGCTTCGACTACGTGCTCGGCAAATATACGCTTTCGACCGAAAACATCTGGTCGAGCGGCGGCTCGCCCAAGATGTCGAAGAACCTGATGTACCAGGCGCAGTTCAACTACAACCGCACGTTCGGGCTCCACAAAGTGTCGGGGCTGATCCTGTTCAAGCGCATCGAGAATGCGGCGGGCTCCGCCTTCCCGAGCTACCGCGAGGAGTGGGCCGGGCGTGCGACCTACGACTTCGACAACAGGTACCTGTTCGAGTTCAATGCGGCCTACAACGGCTCCGAGAAATTCGCCAAAGGCAACAAGTTCGGGTTCTTCCCGTCGGCGGCCGTCGGCTGGATACTCTCCGAGGAGCCCTTCTTCCGCCGCAGCGAACTCAAACGGTTCGTCGACCTCTTCAAGTTCCGCTACTCGTGGGGAAAGGTCGGCAGCGATTCGGGAATCAACCGCTGGCTCTACATGACGCAGTGGAGCAAGGCCACCTCGACGGCGTGGCTGGGTAGTCCGAGCGCTTCGCGGCCCGAGTATTCGGGGTTCCACATCACCAACATCGGCAATCCCGACGCCAAGTGGGAGACGGCCGTGAAGAACGATTTCGCCGTGGAGGCCTCCTTCTTCAAGAATACGCTGTCGCTGACCTTCGACTACTACTGGGGGCGCCGCTACGACATCTTCATGAGCGCCAGCCAGCGCAACATTCCGCCCTGGTTCGGTGCAGATCCCGTGGCCGCCAACATCGGCAAGACGAAGGAGCGCGGCTGGGAGCTCGAAATGCGCTACAACAACTCGACCAAGTTCGGCCTCAAATACTACGCGACGGCGATGTTCTCGCACGGAAAGGACGAGATCGTCTACATGGAGGATCCCGAGTTCACGCCGGCATACCAGAAGAAGGCCGGTTACCAGATCGGCCAGCAGACCTCCTATCTCCACAGCGGCGTAATCACCTCGTGGGACCAGATGTATACGGGGGCAGCGGTCGAGAATACGTCGGGGAACAACGTCGGTATGCTCCAGCTGATCGACTACAACGGCGACGGCGTGATCGATACGAACGACATCGTTCCCTACGGTTATCCCAACCGTCCGCAGTATACGATGAATTTCACCGTCGGCGCGGAGTGGAAGGGCATCAGTCTCTCGGTGCAGCTCTACGGTACACGCAACTGTACGCTGGTCAGAAGCGCGGGCGAATTCTCGTCGCCGCATTACTATACCGTACTCGACACGAGCATCATGGGCGACATGTGGCTTCCGGGGTCGCAGGAGGGCGGAACCTATCATCATCCCGTGTACAAGGGCTCCGGCGCGAGCGTCCATTCGGGCAGCTTCAACATGGTCGACGGCACGCAGTGGCGTATCAAGAACGCCGAACTGGCCTACACCCTCACGGCGGAGCGGCTGCGCAAGGCGGGAATCACCTCGCTGCGGTTCTACATATCGGGCAACAACCTCTGGCTCTTCTCGCACCTGAACGAAGACCGTGAAACGGGCGGTACGCGCACCAACGACAATGTGATGAAGTACCCGCTCACCAAACGGTACACGTTCGGGGTGAAGATCGAATTCTAACTGTGCAAAAGGCCAAAAAGATGAAAAAATTGAATACATTCAGGAATATCGCATGGGGTGTGTGCTCTCTGGGAGCCCTGCTTCTGGCTTCGTGCGAAGACTATCTCGAAAAGACCCCCGATTCGAACGTCGACGAGAAGATCGTCTTCGGCAACTACCGCAATTTCCAGGGGTATCTCGACGAACTCTACGGCAAGGGGCTGATCTCCTATTACGTGACGGGTTCGAGTCCGTGGACGTCGAGCTTCGATTTCGGCGACGATACCTACTGCAACCAGACCTTTCCCGTTTCGTACGCGCTGACCCGGGGCGATTACATGTGGATTTACAGCAACCGCGACCACAATCCCTTCATGGATATGGTCAACGCCAGCGGTTCGCTCTCGCACGCAGGACTGTGGCATCAGGCGTGGCGCAATATCCGCCGCTGCAACGAGGGGCTCGAAAACTTCGATCTGCTGGTCGACGCCACCGACCAGGAGCGGAAGCTGCTGCTGGGACAGATCTATTTCTTCCGGGCGTGGAACCATTTCGAAGTGGCCCGGTTCTGGGGCGGAATCCCTTACGTGAAGGTGCTGCTGGGCGCCGGCGACAATCTGAAACTGTCGCGCCTTTCGTACAGGGAGACGCTGATGAACGTGGTTGAAGACCTCGGACTGGCTGCGCAGAACCTGCCTGACAGGTGGGACAATCCCGAAGTCAATACGGGACGCGTCACGCGCGGCGCGGCCTATGCGCTCATGGCCCGTGCGCTGCTCTATGCGGCCAGCCCGCTCACCTCCCGGATGGAGGGGCGCGGCGCGGTGTACGACGAGGAGCTGTGCCGGCAGGCGGCCGAAGCCGCCTACGAGGTGATCGCCTCCGGCGTCTATTCGCTCGTGCCGTGGGAGGATTACGACCATATCTTCACCGATACCCGCCCCGGTACGAACGTGGTCTACTCCTCGGAGACCATTTTCCAGAAGATTCACAACAGCCGCGGTGGTCAGAACCAGGTAATCAACGGAATCGGCCGCGTCCACACCAGCGGTCGTTTCGGCGGCAACAACGTATGCACGTTCCCGACGGCCAACTTCGTGAACCTCTACGAGACGGCGACGGGCTATCCGATTGACGATCCCGATCTGCCGGCCGGCGATTTCGACGAAAAGCTGCCCTGGGCCAACCGCGATCCGCGTCTGATGAAGACGATCCTGACCGACGGGGTCAAGTGGGTGTCGAGTGCTTCGGACGCCAGCGCTTATACGCAGCTCTATTCGAGTCCGAGCCCCGGTCTCGACCGCGACGGCAACGCTTCGCTGTCGGGTTATCTGATCCGCAAATTCACGCCCTATATGGTCAATAACCGCGAATCGGACAATACGGCCTGGAACAATTTCCGCTTCTCCTGCCCGTTCATCCGCCTGCCGGAGGTCTACCTGACCTTCGCCGAAGCGGTGAACGAGGTTTGGGGGCCGAATACGGCGCCCGATTTCGCGAACGGGCTGACCGCAGTCGAGGCGGTCAACACGGTTCGCCGCCGCGTGAAGCTGCCGATTGCCGAAAATGTCACTCTGCCCTCCGAGTTGCAGACCTACGGCAGCGAGTCGTTGCCCGACGTGTTGCCGAAATTCACGGCCGACGCCGCTACGTTCCGCGAGCGGATCCGCAACGAGCGTTCCGTCGAACTGGCGTTCGAGGGGCACCGCTGGCACGATATACGGCGTTGGTACGTGGCGCATCTGGACAAGTACAAGATCCGCTACAAGGCCGAATTCGACAAGGAGCACACCTTCTACCGCGAGGTGGAGCTATTCACCGCGCAGTTCGACGACAAGCACTATTGGTTCCCGTTCCGCCGCAGCGACGTGGAGCAGTACGAGGGTTTCGAACAGAATCCGGGTTGGTAACATTCCCAGAATCCCAAACTAAATGAATCCATTATGAATAAACGAACATACATACTCGTATTTCTGCTGCTGCTCGCCGGGTTCACGTCGGAACTGTCGGCCCAGAAAAAGCCGAAAAAGGCGAAGCAGGAGATTTCCGTCGTGTCGGGGCAGGTGGTCGATTCGTCCGGGATTCCTGTCGCCGGAGCGCTGGTTACGGCTATGGAGGGCGCCTATTTCGCCCGTACGGACGCCGACGGCGCATTCAGCGTGAAGAGCGGTGCGGCCGATTACATTCTGATCGAGGCCGAGGGGTACGAACCGAAGGAGGTCTATCTGCCCGATCTGGCCGCCGGACAGGCGATCGCACTCGAAGCTTCGCCGTATCGCAGCGGCAGCGCCGACCGGGTCGAACTGCCGTTCGGGACACTGACCGACCGCCGCGTGGTCGGTGCGGTCAACGACATCGATATGGACCGCTATAAGGATAAACTCAGCGATTACGGTCTGGACGGCGTGTTGCAGGCCGAAGGATTCGGCGTGTTCGGCGCGAAGGACGTCCGCGGCATGGGTTACACCATTCTGATCGACGGTCTGGTGCGCGACGGTTCGAATTCGGTGGCCTCGCTGAGCGACATGCTCAACGCCGATGAGGTCGAGCGGATCACGGTTCTCAAAGATGCCGCGTCGCGGCTCCTCTACGGTTCGTATGCCGACAAGGGCATCATCCTGATCAAGACGCGGCGGGGCGAAGCCCACAAGCGCATCATGAATTTCTCCTACGAAACGTCGTTCGGCATTCCCAAGGCACAACCCGAATACCTGCGTGCGGCGGATTACATGATCCTCTACAACGAAGCGCTGCGCAATGACGGCGGCAATCCGATGTACAGCTACCAGGATATCGAGAATGCGCGGGCGGGCGTGGATCCGGTCAAATATCCCGATCAGGACTATTACAGCAGCGAGTTCCTGCGCGGTTTCAAGCCGCAGAATCGTGTCTCGGCCGAGTTCATCGGCGGCAGCCGCGTGGCACAGTATTATCTGAACGCAGGGTTCTACAACACGAAATCCATCGTCTCGATGGGCGAATCGGACAAGCAGCGCACCAACCGGTTCAATGTCCGGGGCAACGTCGACGTGAACATCAACAAATATATCAAGGTGTCGCTCGATGCCGCCGCGATCTTCAACTCCTACCACGGGCCGAACTGGAAGAACGGCAATTTCTGGCGGCTGTCGACCGAGAATCCGGTGAACTCCTATCCGTTCCTGATCCCCGTCGACCGACTGGATATGGAAGACGAATACACCAAGACGGCACTGGAAGACGCGGAGCTGCAACGCTCGGTGATCGGCGGCAAATATCTGGTGGGCGGTAACAACAACAATAATCCCAACTACCTGCGCAATCCCTACGGCGACCTCTATCTGGGCGGTTACGCCAACACGATGGACCGCATGGCACATATCAACGTGGGCATCGACGTCGATTTCTCGTGGCTGACCGAGGGCTTGTCGTTCAAAACCTATTTCGGTACGGACAACTACAACAAGTACACCACCACGCAGAATAACAGCTACGCCTCCTACGAACCCGCGTTCGGCGACGACGGCACCATTCGGATCGCCAACATCTACGGCTCGAACGATTTCGTGGGCAGCCAGACCATGACCGACACGGGTTTCTACCGCCGTCTGGGGTGGAACAACGCGCTGTCGTACGACCGGACCTTCTCCGGCCGTCACCAGCTCAGCGCCGTGCTGATGTCGACCATGCACCACTACAAGGAGAGCGGGGCCACGCACGCCGAGAAATCGGTGAATTTCGGCGGCCGCGTGAACTACGCCTTCGCCGACAAGTACGTGGCGGAGTACAGCGGCGCCTATATCGGTTCGACCTTCCTGTCGCGCGGCAACCGTTGGGGCTACGCGCAGGGCGGAGGTCTGGGGTGGATCGTCTCCGAGGAGGAGTTCCTGCGCGGAAGCCGTTGGTTGAATTATTTGAAAATCAAGGTTTCGTATGCCAATACGAAATCCGATTCGGGCATGTCGAACTACATCGACACGGATATTTACGATCCGGGTGCCAACTACAACTACGGCGACGGAACCGGCCAGAACGCTCTGATGACGCTCCAGCGGGGTAATCCCGCCATTTCGTGGGTGCAGCGGCACGACGTCAACGTCGGCATGGAGTTCTCGCTCTTCCGCCATGCACTCTCGGGTGAGGTCAACTATTTCAACTCGCTGCGTTTCGACGAGATTACGCGGCGTACCTCGCAGCTGCCCGGCGTGCTCGGCAGTAGTGTGTTCATTCCGAACGAGAATTACAACAGCCGCCGCCAGAGCGGTATCGAAGCTCGGATCACCTATCGCCGGCACTTCGGCGATTTCGGGCTCGAAGTGGGCGCCGACATGATCTGGTACAAGCCCCGATATGTCAACTATTCGGAGATCGACTATCCCGAGCACCTGAGCTACCTCAGCCGGGCGGGCCGGCCGACCGATGCGATCTGGGGCCTGCAAGCCGACGGGTTCTATACGCAGGAGGAGATCGACCTGATGAACGCCGGCGGCGCGATCGCCCGTCCCACCTACGGAACGGTGCAGGCAGGCGACATCAAGTATCGCGACGTCAACGGCGACATGCGCATCGACGACGAGGACTTCACCGTGATCGGCAATACGCACGCCCGGTTCGCCTACGGACTCAAAGTCACCCTCACGTGGCGCAATTTCGAACTGTTCGCCTACATGAGCGCCCAGACGGGGGCGACCAAAGACTATCGGAGCGACGCGTACTATGCGGTCTACGGGCCCAACGCCAAGTATCCGGTACACCTGATCGGCCGCTGGGCCTACGATCCCAGCCTCGGGATCGATACGCGCGCTACGGCGACCTATCCGCGTCTGACGGCCAGCTCGTCGGGGACGACGCACAATTACGGCAAGACGTCGACGTTCTGGCTCGCCCGGCAGAACTACTTCTCGATTCCGGCTGTCCAGCTCTCTTACCATTTGGGCGACAAGCTGATGAAGACGCTGCGCCTGAAAGACGTGACGATCTATGCGCGCGCCACCGACATCCTGCTGCTCTCGCCTTCGCGGGATCGGATGATCCTGAACGTGGGCAGCGAGTTCCAGTACGCATGGGTACACCTCGGAGTGAAACTGAAATTCTGACCGCAAAATCAAGATCGTTACTATGAAAAAGCTATATCACCTGTTTCTGACTTTCGCCCTGCTGTCGGCGGCGGGCTGCAACGATTTCCTCGATCCCGACGACGACAACAGCTACAAGGGCGACGAACTGCTGACCTACATCCAGCGTGCGGAGGGGGTTCTGCTCAACGCCTACGCCTCCGTCCCGAACGCCAACCAGATCAGCGTCATGACGGACGTGGCGACGGACAACGCCGTGTGGAACACCTCGTCGGGCAATGCTTTCCGCAATATCGTCAGCGGCGAGTGGAGCTCCACGAACAATCCGTTCGACAAGTGGTCGTCGGCCTACACGGCCATCGGCTACTGCAACCTGTTTTTAGATGAACTCGTCGATCGGGTGGAGTGGTCGTACTCCGACGCATGGCTGTGCGAAGCGTTCCGCGAACGGCTCACGGCCGAGGCCCGCGGACTGCGCGCCTACTACTACATGGAACTGCTGACGGCACACTCCGGTGTCGGCGTCAATACGGGCCGTCTGCTCGGCGTGCCCATGATCATGCACCCGATCGACGTCGAGGAGGGCGATCTCGATTTTCCGCGCGACACGTATGAACGCTGCGTGGCGCTCGTGCTCGAAGATTTGCAATTCGCCATCGATCATCTCCCCTACGAGTACAAAAACAACAGCGAGAAACCCGAAGAGGATCGGGTCTACGGAGCGCGCTTCGCCAATCGCCTGTGCGGTCGCATCGCCATGGCGTTGAAGGCCCGTCTGCTGTTGCAGGCCGCAAGTCCGGCCTTCAATCCCGACAACGATGCGGCGAAATGGGAGGCGGCGGCCGTCGCCGCCGCCGAGCTGATCGATGCGTCGGGCGGCATCGACGCCATCGACAAGAGCCGCATCAAGTTCTGGCTCGACGACACCAGCCGGGAGATCGTGTGGCGCAAGGACTACTATACCGGTCGCGACTGGGAGACGACGTGTTTTCCGCCCTCGTTGCTCGGCAACGGCCGCATGAACCCTACGCAGGATTTCGCCGATGCGTTTCCCTATCGAAACGGCGTTCCCTACGTCCCCGGAAACCCGTCTGATCCCGACGACCCGTACGCCGGACGCGACCCGCGGCTGGACGAGTACCTGATCCGCAACGGGAGCCTGTTCAAGGACAATGTCATCAATACGGTCGACGGCGACGTCGACGGGATCGACCGCAAGCCGTCGAGTTCGACGACCACGGGTTATTACATGAAGAAACTGATGAACCCCAGCGTGAACCATACTACGGGATCGGTCGTGACCACCCGCCACTTCCACACGCTGCTGCGCATGACCGAGGTCTACCTGATCTTCGCCGAGGCGGCCAACGAGGCGTGGGGCCCCGACGGACAGGGTACCGTGGGCTACTCCGCGCGCGACGTGATCGCCCGGATCCGTTCGACGGGAGGCATTACTCCCGACCAGTACCTGCCTACGGTGGCTACGCAGGCCGATATGCGCAGACTGATCCGCAACGAGCGCCGGCTGGAACTGGCCTTCGAGAACCAGCGTTTCTGGGATGTCCGCCGCTGGAAGGACGAACAGGCCATGATGCGGGCCGCAACGGGTACGCGCGACGGAGGCAAGACCGCATTCGAGGTCGAGTCCCGCGTCTTCATGGATTATATGATCTACGGGCCGATCCCCTACGACGAACAGATGAAGGGGCTCGAACAGAACCGAGGATGGTAACAATTAAAACATCGCATAGCTTATGAAAAAAGCAATTATGGCATTGGCCGCCGCCGGATCGCTGTTGGCTTCCTGCACGAACGAGTCGATCGCTTTCGACGATTTCGAGCGGCAGACGATCTACATGCCCTATCAGTATCCGGTCAGAACGCTGTCGCTGGGCAATGACCGCATCGACAATTCGCTCGACCGGCAGCATAAGTTCAACATGGGCGTCTGCGTCGGGGGATATTACAACAGCAACAAACAGGACTGGCGGGTCGATTTCGAAATCGACCCCACGCTGGTGCCCGACTATTTCTACCGCGGCGACGCGAAGGTGGAGGCGCTGCCCGAGGAGTATTACGTGCTCACGCCGTCGTCCCGTGCGATCATCCCCAAGGGGTCGTTCAGCGGTCTGATCGAGGTACAGCTCACCGACGCCTTCTTCGAGGACCCGAAGGCACTGACCGGCGCTTACGTGATCCCGATCCGGATTACGGGATCGCCCGATACCGAGAATATTCTCTACGGCAAACCGGTCGACGGGAAGGAGGATTCGGCCGATATCCACGTCTCGGAGGATTGGAGCGAGAAACCGATGCATTTCGCCCTGTTCGGTGTCAAGTACGTCAATCCGTGGCACGGGTCGTGGCTTCGCCGCGGTGCGCTCATCGTGCGCGACCGCAGCGGCGCCGTCATCGAGGAGGAGTGCGTTGCCTACCGCGAGGAGTTCGTCGAGCAGGACGAGGTCGTGAAGCTGACCACCACGTCGCTGACCTCGCTCGAAACGGAACTGTCGGTCGGCGCCGAACGCTGGACGCTGGCGCTTTCGGTCGACGAGCAGACCCGCCGCATGACCGTCGCTTCGACGCCCGCTTCGGCCATTGAGGTGTCGGGCACGGGTTCCTACAAGGAGAATGGCGACAGTTGGGGCGGAACTCCCGAAAATCCCACGCCGCGCGATGCCGTCTACCTGAATTATTTTTACGAACGGGAGAACGGGCAGCGGTGCGAGGTGCTCGATACGCTGGTCTTCCGCGACCGCGGTATCGTCTTCGAGGCCGATCGTCCTACGATTAAGTAATAACCTTATAACACTGACCGATATATGCGATTGTCCAATTTCACATTTCTGTTGTGGGCCTCTCTGTGCCTGTTGTGTTCAGGGATCGGATGCTCCAACTCGTCGACCTACGAACCGCTGTGGAACCCTCCGCAGCAGACCGATCCGGAGGAACCCGAGGAACCGGACGACGTTTCGTTCGTCGTGTACAACCATTTGGCCGACTCGCCCGACGTGAACGTTTCGACGGTGTGGGAGGTGACGCTTTCCCAGAACGGGGTGGAGAAGGAGTGCATGGTTTTCCAGAGCACCTGTCCCGTATACGATCCCTCGAAGGGGATGATCGGCAGCGACCGCACGGCGCTCGAACTGGTGGCCGGCCGCACGATCAGCTGGGCGAACTTCTCGTTCGACGGCGAGGTGACGGTGACGGCGCGGATTCTCGATCCGTCGCGGGTGCCGATGTCGTCGTCGGTGGCCGTCTACCCGAGCCGCAAGCACGTGTCGCCTTCGCTCTCGGGCCAGTCCGTGACCTTCACCCTGACCGAACCCGGACAATACTCGGTGGAGGTCGGCGCGGAGGGCTATCGGAACGGATTGATGATCTTCGCCAACCCGCTCGAAAAGGATGCCCCGAAGTCCGACGATGCCGCCTATCGGCGCGTCGAAAACGCGACGGCGGCCGACATGGCCGCCCTGCCGGCCGACCGGTCGGGGATCTATTTCGCCCGGGGCGTGCACGACATCGGCAAGTACATCGTGCCGGCACACGTCAAGAACATCTACATCCCGGGCGACGCCTACGTCTACGGCACCCTCGTCGTGGAGAACAACCCCGGCGTGAGAATCTTCGGGCGCGGTACGCTTTCGGCCGCACGCCTTCCCTACCGTGCCTCCCACAGCATCGAAGCTACGGGCGACAGCAACGGAATGGTCGTCGAGGGGATCACGATCGCCGACTTCACCCATTTCTCGGTACGCCTGATTACGACCAACAACCGTGTGGAGTGGGTGAAGACGATCGGCGCGTGGACCTACAACTGCGATGGTATCTCGGTGTTTCATTATTCGACGGTGAAAAACTGCTTCATCTGGGCCAACGACGACAGCATCAAGGTTTACCGCGATGGGATCACCTTCGAAGATATCGTCTGCTGGCAGCTCACCAACGGCAATATCATCCAGATGGCATGGAACGACGCCGACGCGAAGGACGTAACGGTCCGCCGCGTCGACATCCTGCATGCCGACTGGAACAACAACCAGTTCAACCGCGGTGTCCTCGGATTCGTGGGGAATCGCTACGAGTACGAAAACAACGACAATTACTTGGAGAACTATCTCATCGAGGACGTCGTCACCGAGACGCCCGTGCCGGTCGTCCTGCGCGTGTCGCCGCAGGCCGGTTATGTCTCGACCGTCGACGGACTGACGCTCAGGAACTGGAACGTCCGCCAAAGTGACAACGGCTACAAGAACTATCTCTATTGTTCGTCGCCCGACCACCCGTTCCGCAACATCGTCTTCGACAACTTCGTGTTCAACGGCACGAAACTGACTGCCCAGAACTGGGAACAGCTGATGAACATGCAGACGCAGTTCATCGAAACGCCTACATTCAAGTAACCAATACCCAAAACTTCAGACGATATGAAAAGTCTCAGATCTTTTCCGAAACTTATTTCAGCCGTACTGCTCGTCTGTGCGGCATCGCTCGCGTGGAGCTGCTCGGACGACGATACCGGCGACGACACCTTCATCCCGACGTTCACGCTGCCCGAGCAGCCCGTCATCAAGAACAATTACGCCTCGCAGAACAATACGATCACCGTGGTGGCGTCGCACGACGTGTCGTGGACGGCGGCCAAGACCGACGAACAGGCCGACTGGCTGACGATCACGTCGGCCAGCGGCAAGGGTAACGGCAACATCGTCTTCACGCTCACGGAGAAGGATACGCCGGGCAGGCGTTCGACCACGATCGCCGTGACCGGCACTTCGGAGCGCGATTCCCGGACGCTTTCCGGCACGGTGACGGTCGAGCAGATGGGCTCGGAGCCGACGATCGTCATGGAGCCTGTCGGCAGCGTGTCGCTGCCGTGGACGGGCGCCGAGGCCTATACGGTGCAGATCGTCTCCAACGTGAACTGGCGCGCCGAACTGACCGTCGTGTCGGGCGGCGAGGGTTGGATCGCCAAGACTGCGCCTGCGGCCGACGTCGAGGGCGACGGCGCCGTGGTGCTCTCCGTGTCCGAGAACGAATCGACCGAGAGCCGTCAGGCGAAGCTGACGGTGGTCTATGTCGACGATCCGACCGTGAAGGCGGAACTGACGATCAACCAGCAGAAACAGGGAGAACGCCACCGGATCGAATTCGCGGGCATGACCACGCTGCTCGGTAACGACGGCAATACGACGCTCGAATACGCACCTGCCGGCGGCGGCGAGAGCGTGATTCTGAACGACGTGGAGGTGGAGGTCGGCACCGACCTCACGACCGTGTACTACATGGAGGAGATTCCCGACGGGGAGTACGAACTGAAAAAGGTGGGATCGGTGGAGATCAATGCCCTGTTCACGCTCAGCAACGGCCAGATCAGCTATGTCGAGCGATGGAATCCCGCGTTCGGCTGTTTCGGTGGCGAAAGCGAGGAGCGCCCGATCGCGATCGGGAAGAGATCGGATCTCGAAGCGTTGGCGTCGTCGGTCAATGCGGGCGAGTCCTATGCGGGTATCTATTTCGTGCAGACGGCCGATATCGCGCTGGGCGGCAGCTGGACGGCGATCGGCACTTCCGATAAGAAGTTCAGCGGCAACTACGACGGCCGCAATTTCGCGATCACTGGCTTGAAGATCGCAGCCACCGCGGCCGGACAGGGACTCTTCGGCTATGTCGGCGGCGTCGCGGCCTCGGAGGACGGGACGACGCCGGCCGTCGCAGCGGCGCTCAGGAACATCACGGTCAAGGGCGCCGGTTCGACGCCTTCGGACAACGACTCCGACGCAGGGTTCGACATTACGGCGACGGCCGGCTTCGTCGGCGGTATCGCGGCGAACGTGACGGGCAATACCGTCGTTTCGAACTGCCGGAACTACGCTCATGTGCGGGTGACGATCTCCACCGGAGCCAACGGCGCGGGCAACAGCGGCGGCGTGATCGGTGAGGTCGGCGGCACGGACGTATCGATCGACAAGTGCGTGAACTACGGCAAAATCGTGGTTTACAGCGCAAGCAATACGCTGGTCAACAACGTCGGCGGCGTGATCGGCAATATGTCCGGCGGCAGCGAGGAGCGGCCGACCATCGTTGCGGAGTGCTACAATTACGGCGATATTTCGTTCATCGGCAATACCGGCGGTGTCGCGGGCAACGTCGGCAACGGCAACATCCAGCTGCGCAGATGCGGAAACTACGGCGCGCTGGCTGCCACCGCCGGCAACGGCCGAACGGGCGGCGTAGCGGGCGGCAGCAGCGGCGTGATCGACGAGTGTTTCAATCTGGGAACCGTTTCGTGCAGTCCCGCCAACGGCAACAATACCGGTGGCATCGTCGGCTGGGTAGGCGGCAGTGCAGTCGTGTCGAATACCTACAACAAGGGAACGGTCACCTATACGGCCGCCAACAGCGGAACGCTGGTCGGCAACAAGAGTGCCGCGGGCTCCAAGATCGTCAACTGCTATAATGCGGGCCGCGCCCAGAAGGATGCGTCGGGCACGGCGCTCGGTACGACCGGCGGCGCGATCAACGGCGGTGCGAAGAACAACGGCACGAACGTGTCGGGATGTTACTACCTTTCCGGTAACGGTAACGATCTGGGTCAGAACGGCACGTCGCCCGACGACGTTTCGCGCGTGAAGGCGCTGAGCCAGGCCGAGATGCAGGCAGCCGCCCCGTCGGCCGAAGCCTTCACGGACTGGGATGTTTCGGTATGGAACTTCGAAAGCGGCAGCTACCCGACCTTGAAAAACAATCCTGAAAAACCTCTTTAACAATCTCATAGACAAATGTGCGGTAAGAATAGATTCAGAAATCTGGCCCTGTTGAGCGCCGGCACGCTGGCCGGTACGCTCGCGGGCACGGAGGCCGCTTCGGCCGAGGGCAGGAACGGCAGCGAGGCGCCGAAGAAGCCCAATATTCTCTTTTTCCTCGTGGACGACCTCGGTTGGAGCGACATCGGTTGTTTCGGCAGCCGGTTCCATGAAACGCCCAATATCGACCGGCTGGCCGAGGAGGGAGTGCGTTTTACGAACGCCTATGCGGCCTGCCACGTCTCTTCGCCGACGCGGGCGAGCCTCATGACGGGGCGTTATCCGGCGAGCATCCGCCTCACCGACTGGTTGCCCGGCCGTAAGAACTGGCCCTTCCAGCGTCTGCTCAACGCTCCTGTCGAGCAACACCTTCCCTTCGAGGAGATCACCGTGGCCGAGACTTTGCGCGACAACGGTTACGCGACGGCGATCATCGGCAAGTGGCACCTCGGCAAGGGCGATTCCAATCCGTTGGCGCACGGGTTCGACGAGCATATTCCGTTGGGGTATAACGAAGGCTGGCCACAGGGTTACTACGCACCGTTCCGGCTGAATGGCTACGAAGGCGAGGAGGGCGAATATCTGACCGACGTGATGACGCGCGAGGCTACCAAATACATTGAGGAGCACAAGGACGGCCCGTTCTTCCTCTACATGTCGCATTTCGCGGTTCACGATCCCATCCAGGGGCGGAAGGATCTGGTCGAGAAGTACCGCAGGAAGCTGGCGACGATGCACTACGAGGGCGATCCCTATATTCTCGAAGGCAATCCCGACGATCCCGATCCGCTGACGCGCGGGGAGTTGGATTCGCTGGTGCACACCAAAGCCTACCAGGGCTACCGCGTCCTGCCGCAGCGCACCGTCAAGATCAAGCAGCATCAGGACAATATCGAGTTCGCAGCTATGGTCGAAGCGATGGACGAGAGTCTGGGCGTCATCCGCCGGAAGCTCGAAGAGCTCGGCATCGCGGACAACACGATCGTGATTTTCTATTCGGACAACGGCGGCATGGCAGGCGCCAACTTCGGCCGTCCCGACCGCAGGATCGCCAAGGATGCGCTCGACAGGGCCTATGCCACGTCGAGTCTGCCGCTGCGCGGCGCCAAAGGGTGGATGTATGAGGGCGGCATCCGCGTGCCGATGATCGTCTGCTATCCGGGCGTCGGCCGCGCGGGGACGGAGTGCGACGTGCCGGTCATCAGCAACGACTTCTACTATACGCTGCTGGACATGGCTTCGGTCGATGTCCCGAAGGAGAAGGTCTGCGAGGGCGAGAGCATCGTACCGTTGCTCGAAGGCGGGAAGATCGAGAAGCGTGCGCTCTACTGGCACTTCCCCCATTACAGCAATCACGGTATGCAGAGCCCCGGCGGTGCGATCCGTTACGGCGATTACAAGTTGTTGGAGTATTTCGAGAACGGAACCGTCCAGCTGTTCGATCTGAAAACCGATCTCGGCGAGCAGCACGACCTGTCGGCCGAGAAGCCCGGCGTGGTGAAGAAGCTGCGCAAGATGCTGCACGCGTGGCGCGAGTCGGTCGGCGCTTCCATGCCGGAGCCGAACCCGAATTTCACGGGCGACAAGCGATAGTCCGAGTTCGCGTTTAATCCGAAAAGCAGATGATGAGAACATTATTACTGACTTTCGCCGCGACGCTCCTCTGTGCGGGCGCGTATGCTGCCGATCCCGAACTTTATTGCGCCGACCTGACTTACGACGGCTTCACTACGCGGTCGTATACCTTCGCAACCCGCGGCGACCGGACGCTCGTATTGGAGATCGACCTGCCCGAGCGGGGCGATGCCGGCGGGCCCCGGCCGTTCGTCGTCTACGTTCCCGGCGGCAGCTGGCGAACATGCGGCATCGGCGCCTTCCGCCGCCAGTCGGCCTATCTGGCTTCGCAAGGGATCGCGGGCGTACGGATCGTCTACTCGCTCGTCGGCGACGGGGCCGATTTCAGCGCGGGATTGGAGGAGTTGCAGGCGGCCCGAGACCTCGTGGCGGCACGCGCCGGCGAACTGGGGCTGGATACGCTGCGGTTCGGCTACGTCGCGGCGTCGGCCGGAACGCCGCTGGCGGCCGACGAGGCGCTGTCGCAGGCAGGTTGCCGTTTTTTCGTGGGATACAACGGGATTTACGACCTGACGCGCCGGATCGACGGCTCGCGTTTTCCGGAAGAGGGGACGCCCTATCTGGCGCCCTTCTCCGACGGGGAGCTGCGGGACTTTTCGCCCGTGAACCGGATTGGAGCCGATCCGCCCGCCGTCGCGCTGTTCCACGGCCGGGCCGACCGCACGATCTCGTGGAAGCAGTCGCAGCTGTTTTGCGATGCGGTTCGTGCGGCGGACGGACGTGCCGAGATCGTTCTCTACGACGACGCCCGCCACGGCTTCTTCAATTACGGGAAGTCCGACTACCACGAGGAGGTCACCCGCAAGACGGCGGCGTTCATCTTCTCCGTGTTGGGCGAGTAGACGGGGCGTCTCCGGCTGGCGTATGGTTGAAAGGGCTTGCGGATTCCGTAAGCCCTTTTCGTCGTCCGTACGGGAAGGTTACTCGTCCGGCCTCAGCCCCCTTTTCTTCGCTGCACGGTGGCGGATGATCCCCACGATGCGGTTGTCTTCATGTCCGTTCCGAAAGCGGGCGGGAGGTTTCCGGAGGGTCGTTTCCGGAAAAATCCGTTCAAAATTAACTATTTTTTGAGATTCGGCGTGTGCCGGGCTTCGATTTCGCATTTTCTGATCGGAAGTAAACGAAATCGACCGGCGGGGAACCGGAAGCGGTTCGGGGCCGCGGAACCTTCCGGAAGGCGGGAAACAGAATCTATACGTTGTGTATAGATCATTGTATATTAATGATATGAAACGTTTAATCAGGGAGGTAGAAAGTTCGATTCCCTGCATGTGAATCAAGGATAGAAAGAGGGGAAAAGACGTGAATCCGTTTCGATTCTGGGCGGGATATTTATTTTTTCGATCGAATATTTGGATTTTATTAAAACGTTTCATAGATTTGCGAAGACTTAAAACTGCGAATCCGAAATCATGGGAAAAATAACCATACGCGACGTCGCCCGGGAGGCGGGCGTCTCCATTTCGCTCGTGTCGCTGGTGATGAACGCCAAGCGCGACGCCGAAGGGAATCTGGACTGCAACGTCAACAAGGATACGGCCCGCCGCATCGCGGAGGTGGCCAAACGGTTGGGGTACCGCCCTAACAAGGCTGCGGCGAGTCTGCGCAGCGGACGCTTCTATACGATCGGCATGGTGACGTCGGACATCGCCAACCAGTTCTTCGCCGATATCGCCCGCTACATCGAGAACATCGCGCACAACTACAATTATACGGTATTGTTCGGCAGTTCGGACGAAAATGCCGAGAAGCTCGACAACATCGTCGACACCTTCATCGGCAACGGCGTCGAAGGGCTGATCGTCGCGCCCTGTTCGGGCAGCGAGGAGGTGCTCCGCAAGGCGCTCGACGCCGGCATCCCCACCGTGCTGCTCGACCGCGACATCGCGGGACTCGACGTCGGGCGCGTGATGCTGGACAACGAGCGGGCCGGGCGGATGGGCGTGGAACACCTCTACGAGAACGGTTACCGCCGTATCGAGATGATCTCCTACACGCTGGGTATTTCGAGCCTTTCGGAGCGCGAACGGGGCTATTGCGAGGCCATGCGCCGCTACGGATTGGAGGGCTATTCGCAGATCCACTATACGGTCTACGGCCATGCGCAGGAGGATACGGTGCGCATCTTCGAGGACGCCGTGCGGCGGGGCGTGGAGGCGTTCCTGCTGCCGACTAATACGCTGGCCCTGCTGGGCTTGCAGGCGCTCAACGCACTGAACCTCTCGGCGCCCGAAGACCTCGCGCTGGTGGGCTTCGACGAAAGCGAGATCTTCTCGCTCTACAAACCTTCGGTCACCTACATCACCCAATCCACCCGCAGGCTGGGCGAGCAGTCGTTCGAGATGCTGCGGCGCATGATCGCCGGCGACGACGACTGTCGCAGCGTGGTGATCGAACCCGAACTGATCGTCGGGGGATCTACCGCCTGCATTCATCCCGAACGGGTCGAGGCGGGCAGGGAACATGCTGCGGGCGTCGCGGAGCTGACGCCGCGCGACTCCGTACTGCTCCCGGGAACCTATTTCCGGCACAAGGGCGGCTGGACGGCCGATCCCCAGTTCATGGAGCAGATGGGGTCGAGCTACCTCTTGGCACACGGTCTGGGTACGCCGGTCGAGGACGCCGTGACGAAGATCGAAATTCCGCAGAGCGGCCAGTACCGCATCTTCGTGCGGACGAAGAACTGGACGGCCCACTGGGCCGACAAGGAGAAGCATGCCCCCGGCGCCTTCCGCCTGCGCATCGACGGCCGCGACTGCGACACGCTCTTCGGTACGGGCGATCCCGAATGGCATTGGCAGGCGGGCGGTACGACCTACCTTACGGAGGGCGTCCACCAAGTCGCGCTGCACGATCTGGCGGGATTCGACGCGCGTTGCGACGCCATCCTCTTCACGCTGCACGACGTGGCGCCCGACGATTCGCTCGAAACGGTCTTCCGGCTGCGCAACAACCTGCTCGGCCTGCCCGCCGAACCCGAAGAGCGGGGGACGTTCGATTTCGTCGTCGCGGGCGGCGGCGTGGCCGGCATGTGCGCCGCCATCGCGGCGGCGCGGCAGGGGTTGCGCGTGGCGCTGATCCAGGACCGCAAGGTGTTGGGCGGCAACAACTCGTCGGAGGTGCGCGTAGGGCTGGGCGGCCGGCTCAATATCGGCGCCTACCCGTCGCTGGGTTATCTGCTCAACGAGTTCGGCCCCTCCACGAAGGGCAACGCCCGTACCCCCGAGGTCTACGAAGACGAGAAGAAGCTCCGCGCGATCTTGGCCGAGGAGCGTATCACGCTGCTGCTGGGATACAAGGTCACGAAGGTCAACAAGCGCACGCCGCGCACGATCGAGTCGATCGTGGCCACCGACGTCGATACCTACCGCCAGATCGTGGTGCGCGGCCCCCTTTTCGCCGACTGTACGGGCGATGCGACGCTGGGCGTGCTGGCCGGTGCCGAGTGGAGCATGGGGCGCGAGGCCCGTTCGAAATACGGCGAGCCGTCGGCACCCGACACGGCGGACGGCATGACGATGGGCGCCTCGGTGCAGTGGTACTGCCTCGAAGCCGATGCGCCGACCGCGTTTCCGGACATCGAATGGGGATTGCCGATCGACGAACGCAGCGTGCAGATCGTGCGCCGCGGCCAGTGGTACTGGGAGGTGGGAATGCGCGACGACCAGATCGCCGACGCCGAGAAGATACGCGACTACGGCATGTACGTCGCCTACTCCAACTGGTCGTATCTGAAAAACCGTTCGTCGGTGCGCGACCGGTATGCCAACAGCTATCTGGGTTGGGTGGCGCACGTGGCGGGCAAGCGCGAAAGTCGCCGGCTGCTGGGCGAGTTCGTCCTGCGCGAACAGGATCTGATGAACTTCACGATCTATCCCGACGGCACGGCGTCGACGTCGTGGTACATCGACCAGCACTATCCCGATCCCGAAAACAGCAAGCTCTTCCCCGGCCGCGAATATTTGTCATGCGGTCACCTGACACCGCTGTCGTTCTATCCGATTCCCTACCGCTGCTTCTATTCGAAGGACGTCGACAACCTCTTCATGGCCGGGCGCAACATCTCGGTTTCGCACGTCGCGCTGGGCACGGTGCGCGTGATGCGCACCACGGCGATGATGGGCGAGGTGGTCGGCATGGCCGCGTCGATCTGTTCGAAGCACGGAGCGCTGCCGCACGACGTCTACGATACGCGCTTCGAGGAGTTGCGCGAGCTGATGCGGCGGGGCGCGGGGCGCACCGACGTGCCCTACCTGCAAGTCTACACGTTGATCGACACGACGGCCGCCCGCAGCGAAGAGTGCTGATCCGCATTGACAACCGACCCTAACAGAAAAACCAATTAATACGATGAACACGAACAATTCGGTCATGGCGCTCGCCACGACCTTCGCCGATCGGGGCGACTGGACGGTCGAACAGCAGTTCGTCCTCCAGATGGGCTCCTCCTATCTGCTGGCGCACGGCATCGGCACGCCGCTTCAACGCGATGCGGTGACGACCGTCGAAGTACCCGCCGACGGCGAGTACAATCTGCTGGTGCGTACCAAAAACTGGACGAAACACTGGTCCGACGGCCCGACGCCGGGCATCTTTCAGGTGCTCGTCGACGGTGTGGCCGACGCGGCGACCTTCGGCACGGACAAGGTCGACTGGTACTGGCAGCGGGGCGGCAAGATCGCTCTCAAAAAGGGCAAGCACACCCTCGCACTGCACGACCTGACGGGCTTCGACGGCCGCTGCGACGCCGTCGTGCTGACCACTTCCGACGAAATGCCGGGCGATTCGCTCGATGAGTACCGCGCCCTGCGCGCACGGTTGCTCGGCCCCGAAACGCCGGTGGACAAGGGCGAATTCGATTTCGTCGTGGTCGGCGGAGGCATTTCGGGTATCTGTGCGGCGTTGGCGGCCGCCCGTCTGGGCTGCAAGGTGGCGCTCGTGCAGGATCGTTACGTGCTGGGCGGCAACAACTCGTCGGAGGTGCGTGTCGGACTGGGCGGCCAGATCAACGTCGATCCCTATCCGTCGCTGGGTTACCTGCTCAACGAGATCGGCCCCGACCGCATCGGCAACGCCCGCGGCGCCCACCACTACCAGGATGACAAGAAGCTCAAAGTGGTGCTCGCCGAGAAGAATATCACACTTTTCCTGGGTTATACCGTCACCGAGGTCGAGAAGATGGGCGACACGATCCGTTCGGTCGTAGCCGTCGAGGCGACCGAACAGAACCGGATCAAACTTTCGGGCAAACTCTTCTCGGACTGCACGGGCGACGCCTATCTGGCTGCCATGGCGGGTGCCGAGTGCCGCATGGGCCGCGAAGCCCGCGCGGAGTTCGGCGAAAGTCTGGCTCCGGTCGAGGCCGACGGCTTCACGATGGGCGTCTCAATCGAGTGGTACTGCGAGGACTGGAACACCCCCTGCACCTTCCCCGATTCGCTCGACTGGGGGCTGCGGCTCGACGAGTACACCGTCGAACCGGTGCACCGCGCCAACTGGTACTGGGAGGTCGGTATGCGCGACGATCAGGTGGCCGACGCCGAGAAGATACGCGACTACGGCATGTACGTCGCCTATTCGACCTTCTCCTACTGCAAGAACCGCTATTCGAAGAAGGAGGACTGGACCTGCACGCATCTGGTGTGGGTGTCCCACGTCTCCGGCAAACGCGAGTCGCGCCGCGTCGTGGGCGACTACATCCTGCGCGAGCAGGATCTCACGCGCCCGATCCGTCACGAGGACGAGACCTGCACCACCACGTGGCGTATCGACCAGCACTATCCGATGGAGAAGAACTCGCAGCAGTATCCCGGTGCCGAGTGGCTGTCGGAGGGCGTGCTCACGCCGATCGATTTCTACGCACTGCCGTACCGCTGCTTCTATTCGAAGGACGTGCGCAACATGTTCATGGCGGGGCGCAACATTTCGGTGACGCACATCGCGCTGGGTTCGACCCGCGTCATGCGCACCTGCGGCATGATCGGCGAGGTGGTCGGCATGGCCGCTTCGGTCTGCATGAAGCGCAATGCGCTCCCGCGCGACATCTATACGACCTATTTCGCCGACTTGCAGGAACTCATGCGCAAGGGGACGGGACGCACCGACGTTCCCTACACCCAGTTCTATCACCAGGTGGACCGTACGGGCCATCAGGCCGAAGACAGGTAGCGGACTGCCGGCGTGCGGCATGACACCGCACGCCGGCGGATCGCATCCGTCCGCGCGACGTCTTGCCGCGCACCCCGAACCAACCTACTAATCCGACCTAAACCTTGCCGAATGACTTTTATCGACTGGACCATCATCGCCGTTTTCCTGATCGGACTGACCCTGATCGGCTTCCTTTTCTCGAAAAGCAACAGGAATCTCGAAGATTATTTTCTGGGCGGCCGCTCGATGCCTACGTGGCTCGTGGCCTTCGCCGCCACGGGAACCTCGATCAGCGCGGGCACCTTCGTCGGCTCGCCTGAACTGGGGTTCAATACCAACCTGACCTACCTGATGCTCTGCGTCGGGGCGATCCTCGGCGGCACGCTCGTGGCCCTGCTGGTGCTGCCGAAACTCTACAACGCCAATACGATCACCATTTACGGCTACCTGGGCGACCGCTTCGGCGATTCGGCCAAGAATTCGTCGAGCGTCATGTTCCTCGTCGGGCAGCTCTTCACGTCGGGTTCGCGGCTCTTCATCGCCGCGATCGCCGTGTCGGTGATTCTCTACGGCAGCATCCAGTTCGAGTTCCTGATGTATTCGATCATCATTCTGGGTGTCGTCAGTACCGTTTACACCATGGCGGGCGGCATCAAGGGGCTGATCTACATCGATACGATCCAGATCATGCTGGTCATCGGCACGGGCGTCGTGGCGCTGTTGTTCATCTATTTCTCGATGACGCCCCACATGAGCCTCGGCGACATCTTCGCTACGCTCGCTTCGGGCGAAGTCAAGAATGCGGCGGGCGAGTGGGTCGCGGGCAACAAGTTGCAGATCGTCGATGCGTCGTGGCGCATGGACGTGCCCTATAATCTGATGGGCGCGCTCGTCGGCTGCACGATCTTCAAGTTCGCCCAGTTTTCGACCGACCACGAATTCGTGCAGCGGCAGCTGACCTGCAAATCGGTGAAGAAGGCGGGCGTATCGCTGGTCTATTCGCAGATACTGAGCCTGCCCATCGTGCTGATCTTCCTCTCGATCGGACTGCTGTTCTACGTCTCCTATTCGACGAGCGCCGACCCTGCGGCGATCATGCAGTACAAGAACGACGCGCGCGACATCTTCCCGCAGTACATCTGCCGCTCGATCCCGACGGGCGTGCGGGGCATTATGGTCATCGGCCTGCTGGCCGCCGCGCTGTCGAGTTTCAATTCGGCGATCAACGCCATGGCCAGCAGCTTCGTCGCCGACATCTACATGCCGCTGCGCAAGCGTATGGGACATGCGATCACGTCGGACAGCGACCAGATGTCGTCGTCGAAGAAAATGGTGGTGCTCATGGGGACCGTGCTCACCGGTTTTGCGATCGTCACGGCCGTCATGCAGGAGAAGAGCGGGCTGAACCTGGTCGATTTCGCTACGGGCGTGATGAGCTTCTCCTACGCCGGGATGCTCGGCGTCTTCCTGTGCGCGCTTTTCACCGGACGGGGCAATACGCGGAGCGTCGTCGCGGCGCTCGTCGTCGGCCTGCTGGTCGTCCTGTTGCTGCAACCCTATGTGCTCGGCCCGTTGAGCGAATGGCTCGTCGGCCGCCGCGTAAACATCGCGTGGCCGTGGTGGTGCCCGATCGGCGGTGTCGTCAGCTTCGCCGTCTGCTGCCTCGGCAAGAAGAAAAATGAAAAATAATTAGTAACTTTACAACCATGAGACAAGTCGTTTTGACCGCCCCGAAACAGATCGAATTCAGGGAGGTCGCCGCCCCCGAGGCGGGAAACCTGAAATCCGACGAGGTGTTGCTGCGCATTCTGCGCATCGGTATCTGCGGCTCGGAGATACACTCTTATCACGGACAGCATCCCGCCACCTTCTATCCGGTGGTGCAGGGGCACGAGTATTCGGCCGAGGTGGTGGCCGTGGGCGGTGCGGTGCGCAAGGTGAAGCCGGGCGACCGCGTGACGGGGCGTCCGCAGCTCGTCTGCGGCGAGTGCAACCCCTGCAAGCGCGGGCAGTATAACGTCTGCTCGAACCTGCGCGTCGAGGCCTTCCAGGCCGACGGCGTGGCGCAGGACTACTTCGTCATCCCCGAAGAGCGCGTCGTCGCGCTGCCCGAAGGGATGTCGCCCGACTACGGCGCGATGGTCGAACCGACGGCCGTGGCAGCGCACGCCACCAGCCGCCCGCGGGCGTTGGAAGGGCGCAACGTCGTCGTTTCGGGCGCTGGGACGATCGGCAATCTGGTGGCGCAGTTCGCCCGTGCGCGCGGTGCGAAGAGGGTGGTCATCACCGACGTGAGCGACTACCGGCTTTCAAAGGCGCGCGAATGCGGCATCGAGCGTACGCTCAATGTCGCCAGGGAGCCGCTCGACGGGAAGATCGCTGAGTTGTTCGGCGACGAGGGCTACCAGGTGGCCTTCGAGTGCGCCGGCGTCGAGTCGTCGGTGCGGTCGCTCATGGCTACGGTCGAGAAAGGTGGCGACGTCGTCATCGTCGGCGTCCATGCCAAGGATCCCGCCGTGAGCATGTTCCATCTGGGCGAGCACGAACTGAACCTGATCGGCTCGATGATGTACCGCCACGAAGACTATCTGAAAGCCGTCGAGGAGATCTCGGCGGGGCGTATCCGGCTCGCGCCGCTGGTTTCGAACCGTTTTCCGCTGGAGAAATATCGGGAGGCCTACGAATTCATCGACGCCAACCGCGAAACTTGTATGAAGGTGCTGATCGATCTGGAAGATGGGAAAGCCTAAGATCGTCGGTATCGGAGAGTTGTTGTGGGACGTGCTGCCGGCCGGGCGGAGGCTCGGCGGCGCGCCCGTCAACTTCGCCTTCTATGCGCAGGAGCAGGGTGCCGAGGCGTGCATCGTAAGCGCCGTAGGGCAGGATGCTTCGGGCGACGAACTGCTCGGCGGCATCGCCGCGCTGGGACTCGGCGTGCGGGCCGTGCAGCGCAACGCGCATCCCACGAGTACGGTCGAGGTGACGCTCGACGCAGCGGGCGTTCCCGCCTACCGCATCCGCGAGCAGGTGGCGTGGGACTACATCGAACGCACGGCGGAGGCCGATGCCGCCGTAGCCGGCGCCGCCGTGGTCTGCTGGGGGTCGCTGGCGCAGCGCAACGCCGTGTCGCGCCGCACGATTCTCGCGCTCGTCGACGCCGCGCCGGTCGGGTGTCTGCGGCTGTTCGACATCAACCTGCGCCTGAACTATTACGACGAACGGATCGTCCGCGACTCGCTCGAACGGGCCGACATCCTGAAACTCAACGAGGACGAACTCCCCGTCGTGGCCCGTTTCTTCGGGCTGGAAGGTGCTGCGGAGCGGGTTGTCGCGCAGCTCGTCGAGCGCTTTTCGCTCCGTTACGTCGTCTTCACCGAGGGCGGCAGGGGCAGCCGTGTGACGGCCGCCGACGGCCGCACGTCGTACCTCGCCACACCCCGCGTCGAGGTGGCCGACACGGTCGGCGCCGGCGATGCATTCACCGCCACGTTCGCCGCCTCGCTCATGCAGGGGCTTCCGATGGAGGAGTGCCATCGCCGCGCGGTCGCGGTCGCCGCATTCGTCTGCACCCGGCACGGGGCGATCGCGCCGCTGTCCGAATTCATGAAAACCGAAATTACGAACCGTTAACCAACCGATCCATGAACTTTATTTCCATTTTTCGCCGCCTGTTCCTTCCGCTCGTCGTCCTGCTGCTGGCTGCAACGGCCGATGCGCAGAGCGCCTACGACGAAATCAAGGCGGACATCGACAAGGCCGGAGGGGTCTATTTCATGTACCCCTTCGATACGCCGTCGGCGACGCCTGCTCCGAAAGGGTACGAGCCTTTCTACATCAGCCACTACGGCCGCCACGGCGCCCGTTACATCCTCTCGAACGACCAGTACGACAACGTGGCCGAGGTGCTGCGCCGGGCGCGCGCCGACGGCAAGCTGACGGCGCGGGGAATCGACGCCTGCGACCGGTTTCTGGCGATCTATCCGCACCTGAAAGGGCGCGCCGGCGATCTGACGCCGAAGGGACAGATGCAGCACAGGCGGCTGGCCGGGCGGATGTATGCCGCCTATCCCGAAATTTTCCGCCGTCATCCGCGCATCGAGGCCTATTCGACTGTCGTGCCCCGCTGCATCATGAGTATGGCGGCCTTCTGCGAAGGGTTGAAGGAGACCGATCCGTCGTTGGAAATCTTCACGGAGACGAGCAACGTGAACATGTACTACCTCAATCCGCACTCGACGGGCAATCCGGCGGGCACGGCGGAGGATTTCCGCTACAAGAGCGCCGACGCCCCCTGGCGGCCGGAGTGGCGCCGTTTCTGCGAAGAGCGCATCGACGTCGAGACCATTCTGGCGCGGCTGTTTACCGATACGGCCTATGCGCGGTCGATCTGCGATCCGCTGAAATTCGAACAGGATCTCTTCTCCGTGGCGGCCCACATGCAGTGTACCGATCTCGACGAGTCGTTCTACGACCTCTTCACGTTCGACGAACTGTGCCGTTTCTGGGAGTGCGACAACTATACCTATTATGTCGAGAAAGGGCCCGATCCGCGCAACCGCGGGCGCGGCACGGCGCTGGCCGAGACGTTGCTCGACGACATCGTGTCGCGCGCCGGCGAGGATATGGCCGCAGGCGAACCGTCGGTACGCCTGCGTTTCGGCCACGACGGCTGCATCATGGCGCTGCTGACGCTCATGCGGATCGACGGCTGGACGACGCCCGTTACCGATCCGGCGAAGATCAAGGACGTATGGCAGGTTCACCGGATCCCCATGGCGTCGAACATGCAGTTCGTCTTCTACCGCAACAAGAAGAATCCCGACGACGTTCTCGTGCGGGTCTTGCTCAACGAAAAGGAACTACGTCTTCCGCTTTCCGGCGACCTGGCTCCCTACTACCGGTGGGAGGATTTCCGGGATTTCTATGCCGGAATCGTACGGGAAGCCCGACTTAAACTCGAAGCCACGAAATGAAACCGATTCGCAAAATGCGGCTTTTCGCAGCCGCACTGACGGTCGCCTGCCTGCTGGCGGCGACCGTCCGGACCGTTGCCGCCGGACGCGGCAAGGCCGTACTCACGGGTGTCGTCTACGGCGACGGAGCGCCTCTGGCGGGCGTCTGCGTGTCGGACGGCGTGCAGTTCGCGACGACCGACGCCGCCGGCCGCTACCGCATCGAATCCGACAAGTCGGCGGGCTTCGTCTTCGCCGTCACGCCGTCGAACTGGGTCGCTGCCGAGGCCGACGGCGTCCAGCCGCTTTTCTGGGCGGCGCTCGACGAGGTGGATGCCCGTGACGAACAGCACGACTTCCATTTTGCAAGCGTCGATCAGTCGCGCTACACGGTGATGTTCTTCACGGATCTACATCTGACCAACTCCTCCGAAAAGCGTGATCTCGATCACTACCGCAGCATCGCGCTGGCGTCGATCTCCGACGAGGCGGCGCAGGCGTCGGCGCGCGGACCGGTCTACTCGCTCAATTTGGGCGATCTGTCGCACGATCTCTATTGGTATCAGTACGATTTCGACGTTTCCTCGGCCAAACGTTTCCTCGAACAAAACGGTTTTCCGACGTTGCTGTACAGTATTCCGGGCAACCACGACAACGACGGGGCGACGCCCGCCGGAGTCGGTGTCGACCGTCGTGCCGAACATCTTTATCGCCGTACGTTCGGCCCGACCTACTATGCGATGAATATCGGCGACGTGCATTGGATCATGATGGACAACATCATCTATAAGAATACGCCCGGCAAGGGGAAGAAAAACGTCGGTGTAGTCGGCGCCCGAGACTACGACAAGGGGTTCACGCCCGAACAGCTGGCGTGGCTTCGGCGCGACCTGGCGACGGTCGACGCCTCGAAAACAGTCTGCCTCTGCACGCACTGTCCGGTCTTCTTCGACCGCGACCGCCGGACGCTGCTGACCGACCGCAGTCAGGTGGATTCGCTCGATGCGCTCTTCTCGCGCTTCGAGCGGGTGCATATCTTTTCGGGACACGCTCACCGGACGCTCTATACGCAGGACGCCGACTACCCGCGTTTCGACCAGTACGTGCTGCCCGCCACGTCGGGCGACATGTGGGTGGCGAACAACGATTTTCAGGCGTTGTGTCCTGACGGCAGCGATGCGGGGTTCGTCGTGGCGAGCGTCGACGGCGGAAAGTTGCGCTGCGACTACCGCACGCATCTCTACGGCCGCAAGGTGTTGCGTGCCTACGATATGAATGCCGTGGGCGAATACTACCGTAACGACAGTCTCGTCCGCATGCAGCGACGGCTCTATCCCGACCGTGCCGACTACGGTCGCGAGGAGTATGCGAACTGCGTCTACGTCAACTATTGGGGGTATCTGCCGGGGCATCGGGTCGAACTGTTCGAGGAGGGGCGCCCGCTCGAAGTCGTGCAGGTCGAAGACGAAGACCCGCTCTACAACATCAGCCACTACCTGCCCGAACTGGCGCGGAAACCCGTCTTCAAGAAGGGCGATGCCAGGGTCGTCAGCCACCACATGTTCGCCGCCAGGGCGCGGACGGCGACGGCTCCCGTCGAAATCCGGATTACGGATGCCGACGGCGTTCTCCTGCACAGGGAGACGCTCGAACGTCCCAAGAAATTCGACAAGGAGGCGCGGTAATCTCTCCATTCTTTTTTGAATATTGCTAATCGGTTGTTTTATATCCGATTAGCGATATTTATACCCGATTTGTTGAAACGTTACAACTAAAACGAATTCTGCTGCGATAAGAATTAGCTGACTTTAAGAAATTATATTCCCTATTGAAACGTTTCAATTTTCACTTTTTTTCATACCTTTATGAACCGACTAACCAATTCACATTACTAACCAAACACTTATCGTATGATCCGAAACTTACTACCATGGACGGCGGGATGCCTTCTGGCGGCATTCTCCGTGTCGTCGTGCGAGAGCGACGACGTCGACTACGGACCCATTTCGGCGGCTATCGAGATCGGCGTGGAGGAGGTTACGCCGAGCTCCGCGAAGATCAGGCTGACGACCGAACAGGAGAACGTGGCCTCCTACAAGATCGTCAAGCCGACGCCGATCTCCGAATTCGAGTATGCGGCCCACGACGCCATCGACCGTCTGGCCTTCATCGAGGAGCGCGGCGAAGCGGCCGAGGCTCCTTTCGAGCAGACGTTGGCCGGCCTGATGCCCAAGGTGGAGTACTCCTTCGCCGTGGTGGGACTCGACGCCTCCGGCCAGCGGATTACAGCTCCCACGTTCGCACGTTTCACGACCGCTTACGCTTCGTCGCTGGTCGAAGCCCGCTTCGAGACGAATCCCGACGAGACCTTCACCTTCACGGGCAAGATCACGCCGAACGCTTACACGGTCTCCTACCGCTACATTTTCGACAGCGACCACAACGAAGCCACCGAGGCCGAGCTCAGGGAGCTGCTCGAAGCCGGCGGCAGCGGCGTGAAGACCGACAAGGGCGTCAAGGAGCTGGAACTCGTCAAGTCGGACAAGACGGGCGTCACGCTGGCCGTTCTCTCTTATGACGATGCGAACCGTCCGGGCGAATTCACCAGTACGTTCGTTTCGACCGAGGACATGGCGTCGGTGATCGTCGACGGCAAGGAGACGCAGCTGGCCCGTCCGACCGAGGGCGTCGACATCTTCGAAGGAAAGGTCGCCGTGCCGGCCAAGTCCGGGTTTACGGTCGAAATCAACAAGGTCGCCTACGGATTCGCACCTTACAGCGGCAACGGCGGCGTGGGCAAGGTCGAGAACATGATGTCGGCCGCACCCTATTACAGCAGCAGTACGATCGCCGATTCGCGCGGTTACGACTGCAAGATGGCCGTAGGGCGGATGGCCGCGACGGCCGACGGCGGCAATGATTTCTGGACGAATCTTTCGGAGGATGCACAGATCCTCGTCCGCGTCGATCTGACTTATGCCGACGGCACGCCGCGCTATTGGTTGGAACTGGTCGAGGCCGACGACCCGAATCTGCTGCTCGAACAGAATTTCGATCTCTTCGTCTGGGGCGGCGACTATACGTTGGCCTCCGGCGGCAAGGGGACCGCACCCGTTGCCGACAGCGAATCGGCGGCCGACCTCGACGGTACGGAAGAGGGTACCAAGGGCGGTGCGACCTACACGACTCCCAAACCCGATATTTGGAGCACGGCGGACGGTGCCGCCGACGGCGATGTGATCGCCGGCGATCTCTATCTGAAAAACCGGAATATGACGGGGTGGGAAGTCCGCCGCATCGCCGAGCATCCCGGGACGGTGCGTCTGAACAAGTCTGCATCGGGATCTCATAAGTACAGCGGTTATCTCAAAACGCCGAAACTGGCTGCCCTGACCGCCCCGACGAACATCACGCTCGAATTCGATATTTGCCGTTTCGCGGGCGACGGCGATATTTACATCACCGTCGAAGGCGCCGGAACGTATACCGCCGCTGCGGTCAATATCGACGGCGCTGCCGCCGCGACGACCGTCGCCGCTTCGGGAACGGATTTCGTAGTGACGAACGACTTGTGCTCGAAGCAGGCCAATACCGTAATAAACAAGCCGTGGTCGCATGTCGAGTTGTCGATCGCCGGTGCGACGGCCGAGACGCAGATCAAGTTCGACGGTTCGAGAGGCAAGGACTCCGCGTCGGATCGCTGTCTGTTGGATAACATCAAAATCACGAAGTAATCCGTCTACTTAACAAGACCTATCATGAATAAAATCAAGCATATAATCGTCCGTAGCGTACTCGTCGTCCTGCTCGTAGCAGTAGGGGGGGGGAATTTGTACGCGCAGAAATCGCAGCTTAGCGGTACTGTAAGCGATGCGGAGAATATCCCGCTCGTAGGCGCCTCGATCATCGTCGAGGGAACGCATGTCGGTACTACGACCGACGCCGACGGAGCCTTCCGCCTTCCTGCCGCTCCGGGGCAGCGACTCACCGTCTCCTATCTGGGTTACAAGTCCAAAACCGTAACCGTCGGCAGCAGGACCTCGCTGGACATCATACTCGAAAGCGACAATTCACTCATCAACGAAGTCGTGGTCGTCGGCTACGACACGCAGAAAAAGGTCAATCTGACCGGTTCCGTCGCGTCGGTCTCGGCCGAAGACCTCGCCAACCGTCCCATCGTATCCTCGTCGACCGCTCTCCAAGGCATCGCCCCCGGCGTGACCGTTACCACGCAGAGCGGAGCTCCGGGCGGCGACGGCGGCATGATCCGCGTGCGCGGTATCGGAACCTTCGGCGGTTCGAGCGCCGCGCCGCTGGTGCTCATCGACGGGGTGGAGGGCAGCCTCGATGCCGTCGACGCCACGCAGATCGACCAGATTTCGGTGTTGAAGGACGCCGCCTCGTCGGCCATCTACGGTTCGCGTGCGGCCAACGGCGTCATCCTCGTGACGACCAAGCGCGGCAAGAAGGGGCAGACGTCGGTCACCTACCGCGGTTACGTCGGCTGGCAGTCGCCCACCGACACGCCCGAAACGGTCAGCGCTGAGGAGTACATGATCCTCAGCCGCGAAACGTCGTTCAACGACGGCAAGGAGTCGATCTATACCGACGACTACATCGCCCGCTACCGCGAGAACAACCGCATCGATCCCGACAACTATCCGCTCACCGACTGGCAGGATCAGATTCTCACCGGATCGGGATTCACCCACAACCACAATCTCTCGCTGACGGCCAGCACCGAACGCGTGCGCGTCATGACCTCGTTCGGCTACCTCGACCAGAAGGGCATCATCAAGCGCACCGACTACCAGCGGTACAACGTGCGCAACAACATGAACATCGACTTCTCGGACAAGCTCTCGATGCGCTTCGACGTTTCGTTCGTCAACGGCGACCGCCGCCGCATCCCGCAGCAGAATACGCTGTTCAACTACATGAACACGCGCGACCCGCTGATCCTGTCGCGCTGGTCGACGGGCTACTGGGCCGGTCTGTCGGGCGGCAGCACCAACGTCCTGCCGACGCTCGAAGGCGAGGGAGGCAACGTGAAGAACAACACGATCCGCCTGAACGGAGCCGTGACGCTCACCTTCAAGCCCGTCAAGTGGCTGACGCTCGAAGGCATGGTCGCCCCGCGCTACGTGACGACCAACAACCATACCTTCGTCAAGAAGATGAAATTCTACTCCGATGCTTTCGGCACGGTGTCGAACAGCTCCAACGTCGCGTTCAACTACCTCGACGAGTCGGCTAACCGCTCGTTCTACGGCAACTACCAGTTCACGGCCGCCTTGCAGCATACCTTCGCGCAGAACCACAATTTCAAACTGTTGCTGGGCGCTTCGCGCGAGACCTACGACAACAAGACCCTTTCGGCGCACCGCGAGGACTTCGCCTATCCCGATTACGAGGTGATCGGCGCCGGCGCCGACAACGAGACGAAGGACAACGGCGGCGGTCATGCGCAATGGGCGTTGCAGTCCTTCTTCGGCCGTCTGAACTACAACTTCAAGGAGCGTTACCTTTTCGAGGCGAACGTCCGTTTCGACGGCTCGTCGCGTTTCGCCAAGGGGAATCGCTGGGGTATCTTCCCCTCGTTCTCCGGAGCGTGGCGTCTGACCGAGGAGCCTTTCATGCAGGATGTACGCCGGACGCTGAGCGAATTCAAGATCCGCGCCTCCTACGGCCAGTTGGGCAACCAGAACATCGGCTCGAACTATCCCACGATCCAACAGCTGGACGTCAGCTCGATTTCGGTCAACGACGTCATCACCCCGATCGTCACGCAGACGACGCTGGCCAATCCCGACATTACCTGGGAATCGACCGAAATGTACGACGTGGGTATCGACGCCACGCTTTTCGACAAGCTGAGCGTCACGGCCGACTGGTATTACAAGAAGACCCACGATATTCTGCTTACGCTCGATATCCCGTCGATCATCGGTCTCGGCGCCCCCTATCAGAATGCCGGAACGGTGCGCAACGTGGGTTGGGAGGTCGCCGTCGGGTATCATAACAAGTGGCGCGATTTCTCGTTCGGCGTCGAGGCCAACCTGTCGGACGTGGTCAACAAGATCATCGACATGAAGGGCACCACGGGCGGCAGCGGCGCGATCCGCAATCAGGAGGGATCGGCCATCAACTCGATCTACGGGCTCAAATGCGTGGGAATGGCCCGCACGCAGGAGGAGGCCGACTGGGTGAACGAGAACTGTCCGCAGTACGGCGTGACGACCAAGCCCGGCGATCTGATCTATGCCGATATGGATGACAGCGGTACGATCGACGACAAGGACATGACGATCATCGGCAGCACGGTGCCGCGCTATACCTACGGCGTGAATCTCAGCTTCGGATGGAAAGGACTGAATCTGAGTGCCTTCTTCCAGGGTGTCGGCAAGGTCGACGGCTATCTGAGCTCCTATTACGTGCAGCCCTGCCAGCAGGGCGGAACCTTCCGCAAGGAGCATCTCGACCGCTGGAACGAGACGAATCCCAACGGCAAGTATCCCCGTCTGACGATGACCGACGCCAACAACTGGAAGCAGTCGTCGTTCTGGATGCGCAGCGCGGCCTATTGCCGTCTGAAAAATATCCAGCTGAGCTATACGCTTCCCAGAACATGGCTGAAAAAGCTGCGCATGAAGTCGGCGATGGTCTTCGTCAATGCGCAGAACCTCTTCACGATCACCGATTTCTATCAGGGCTTCGATCCCGAGGTGGCCTATTCGGGATCGGGCGACGGCGTGGAACTGGGCGCCGTGGCCTACAACTATCCGCAGGTGAAAGTAGTTACGATGGGTGTCGAACTGAAATTCTAAAAAAGCAGAATCATGTTAAAGAAAATAATCTATCTGATCGTATCGGGCGGTCTGCTGCTGTCGGGCTGCTCGCTGGATTACGAACCGCTCAACGGCCCCTCGTCGGGATCGTTCCCCGCGAGCGAGGAGGAGGCGATGGCAGGGCTCTACGCCGCCTACAAGGGGTTGGCGAACATGACGGTCAAGGAGACCCCCTTCCCCATGCGGATCAACGACTGCATCAGCGACATCGGCACCTACCGTACGGGTGCGGGCAATCAGATCAAGGCGATGAGCTCGACGCTGACGGCCGACAACACGATGTGCGAGAAGGTATACAAGACGGTCTACAAAATCGCCGGCCGCGTGCATCTGGTGCTGGACAATCTGGACAGACTGCGGGGCGTCATCCCCGAAGATAGGTTCAACCAGATCAAAGCCGAACTGCTCTGTATCCGCGCCTATTACTACGACTTGGGGTGCCAGTTCTACGGCGACATCCCCTTCATCGACCACCAGCTCGATCTGGACGATTACTCCGACTATCCGCGTATCCCGCGCGAGCAGGTGACCGCGCGGCTGTTGCAGGATCTCGACGACGACCTGCTCGATTACCTGCCCGTGCAGTGGAATCCGGGCACCTACGGTACGACGCGCATCGGCCGTGTGGCCGCCTACGCCCTCAAAGCGCGCATCGCGCTGAACTGGGGGTTGTGGGAGGAGGCCGCACGCTGTTCGAAGATCGCCACGACGCTCGCCGAGGGCGTCTACGATCTCGAACCGCTCGACTGCACCTACTACGCTACCCACGCCGACGGCGAACCTTCGGCGGCCAATCTGTTCGGATTCGCCGGCCAGACCAGCCGCGAATGGTTGTGGGCGATTCAGTATAACCGTCTGATCAACTACACGTCTGCCACCTACTATGAAGCGCCTCGTATCCACGGCGGTTGCAGCTGGCTCGGCCCGTCGCAGGCGATGGTCGACACCTTCCAGTGCACCGACGGCAAGCCGATCACCGAATCGCCGCTCTACGACTGGCAGAATCCGTGGGCGAACCGCGATCCGCGTCTCGATCTGTTCTGTCTGCGTCCCGACACCCGCTTGTGGGGAGTCCAGTACGACACCGACGTGCGTGTCGAAAAGGTGAAGGACTACAACCAGTCGACGGCGGGCAAAGAGGTGCTCATCAGCAACGCCGACGCCGTGGGCAACAAGAGCGAGTATGCGGCCAACGGCAGCAAGGGGCCCGGCGGTTATCTGTGGCGCAAGTACTCCGACAAGGGGATGATGGGACTGGTCAACGGTACGAAGACGGAGGACGACATCAATGCGGGAATCATCCGTTTCGCCGAACTGCTGCTCATCGAGGCCGAGGCCAACATCGAGTGGGACGGCGGCGATCTGGCGATCGCCGAGGCGAACATCAACCGTGTGCGCGCCCGTGTGAACATGCCGCCCGTGACCGACCGTTCGCGCGAGGGCTTGCGCAAGGCGCTGCGCTACGAGCGCAAGGCCGAACTGTGCAACGAAGGGTTCCGCTGGTTCGACATCCGCCGCTGGAAGATCGCTCCCAAGGCGGTCAACGGCCCGATGTACGCTCCGGGGTATTCGACGGTGCAGAATCCGGGTAACTACATCTCCAACGTCAAGCCTTCGTTCGATGACGACTGGGTGGTGACTTACGATCTTTCCGATACGTGGGACGGCAAGACGGGCAATCTGCGCGTGTTCCAGACGATGGTCTTCAATCCCGAAAAGGATTACCTCTGGCCGATCCCCTACACCGAGCTGGTGACGAATCCGGCGATCGGCGTCGAAAACCAGAATCCCGGTTATTGACGGCGTTCCATCGGTGCGGAGTCCGCTTTCGGGCGCTCTCCCGCACCGGTTTTTACCGATGAACAGTATAAATTTCAATAAACATGTATATGAGAACCAGATATTTCATTGCGGGCATTCTGCTTCTGGCGCTCTTCGCGGGATGTTCGTCGGATTCCGGCGAAGGCGACGCGCCCGGCGGCGGTTCGGGCGATCTCTACGGCTACGTTCGGGACGCTTCGGGGAGTGCGATCGAGGGGGTCGTCGTCTCCGACGGCTACACCTGTACGGTCACCGGCGCCGACGGACGCTATGCGATGCAGCGGCATCCGAACGCCTATTACGTCTACTATTCGACGCCGGCCGACTGCAAGGTCGAGGTCGACCCCTCGACGGGACTGCCGCTGTTCTACCAGAAGATCAGGAAATCGCAGCCGCAGTACGATTTCACCCTTACCCGTCAGGCCGAGGAGACGAAATTCCGCATGCTGGCCATCGGCGACCCGCAGGTGACCACCACGGCGCAGGTCTACCGTTTCGAGACGGAGACCGTCGCCGACATCAACTCCTACGTGGCGGCCCAGACGGACGGACTGCCCACCTATGCGATCACGCTGGGCGACATCGTGGGCAACAAATGGGAACTCTATCCCGATATGGTCAAGGCGATGGCGCGGAGCAAGACGTCGGTTCCCGTCTTCCAGACGATCGGCAACCACGACCACGAGTTTCCGCAGGTGACCGACCTCTCGGCGCAGCGTAGATACGAAGCCTCGTTCGGGCCGGTCAACTACTCCTTCACGCGGGGCGACGTCCACTTCGTCTCGATGGACGACATTATCCACAAGGCGACGGGCAGCGATGCCTACACGAGCGGTTTTCTCGACTGGCAGTTCGAGTGGCTGAAACAAGATCTGAGCTACGTGCCCAGGACGTGCGCCGTGGTGCTGTGCGTCCACATTCCGTTCCGCGGCGGATTCAACGGCGCGGGCGAGACCTATTTCGACGAGGTGCTGGAGCTGCTGGCGCAGTTCGACCGGGCGTGGATCTTCTCGGCGCATACGCACAACAACAAGACGAACTACACGCACGCGGTCGGTTCGAAAAAGATCCGCGAGTATATCCTCGGGACGTCGTGCGGCGCGTGGTGGCACGGTACGGTCTGCACCGACGGAGCGCCCAACGGCTACGGCGTCTTCGAGTACGACGGCACGTCGCTCACGAACATGATCTACAAGCCGACACGCTACGACGAGACCTTCCAGATCCGTCTCTACAACGGCGAAGACGTCTTTACGGGCGGTACGGCCAAGTCGTGGAAGTTCGATCTGCAACAGCCGAAGAACCGACTGATGGCCAACGTCTGGAACGCCGACGATACGTGGACGATCGAGGTCTACGAGAACGGCGTGAAGACGGGCGACATGGCGAAGAAATCGATGATCGATCCGTGGTCGTCGGCCTATTTCTGCGGCTTCTGCGGTTTGAAGGAGAGCTACGCCAGCAAGAACGACCATATCTTTTATTATACGGTCAAGAGCCCCGGTGCCGCGCTGCGCGTCGTGGCGCGCGACGGTTACGGCAACGTCTTCGAGCAGACCGAGATCACGACGCCGCTCGAAGCGGACTATCCCGACGCCTATTGACCGCTCGCTACGGTCGGTAGTATTTAGTTCCAGCGAAGGAGGCCCGGCGATCCGCCGGGCCTCTGGCGTAGTTGGGCGGGATGCTGCGCTCCTCCTGTTTCCTCGCTGGATGAGGCATTATTGTTCGAATGCTACGACCTTCGCCCGTATCGCCGTGAGGGTGATCCCTCCGGCGAGCGCCGTGATGCGCAGGGCGGGTGCGGCGTCGTGGAGCAGCACCTGGTGCGTGACGGTACGCTTGTCGGGGACGTCGAGCGTGAAGGTTTGGCCGCCCAGCTCGATGCAGGCGCTGCCTTCGGCTTCCAGTTCCAGGTAGAGGGCGCCGAAGGGTACGGCGGGCAGCTGCCGTTTCGGGACGATGCTCTGCCCCTCGCCGAGGCGGATCGCGCCCTCGCCGGCCGATGCGGGGAGCACGAACCCGTCGGTCCGTGCGTACTCGGCGAGCAGCCGGCCCTGCCCGCGGTAGTCGGGCGCCAGGAAATCGGTCGAGACGAAATCGATGTCGTGGCGGTTGATCCGGTCGAAATGCACGAACTTGTCGGCGTGCGATTCGCACATCAGCCCCGCTGCCTTGGCCCGTGCGACCTGACGGGAGTAGTTCGCTTCGTCGAAGCGGGTGGCGCTGACGGCCACGATGACGTCGCCCAGCGCCTCGATCCGTTCGAACGTAGTCTGGTAGAGAATGCCCATCAGCCGCACGTCGTCGATGCCGGTGCGGCGGATGACGTCGTTCGCGCGGTTGTTGGAGGTGACGACGTAGCGGTCGCGTCCCAGTGCGGCGTCGGCCGCGGCGACGATGTCGCGGTAATGCCGTCCCGTCGGGTCGTAGAGTTTCGGCTCGATGAAGGTGTAGAGTCCGTTGCGGGCGCACTCGGCCAGATACTCTTCGAGCGTGGGGATGCGCGTCCGGCGGGCGGGGTCGGCGGCTTTGAGGATGTAGTCCGACCGCAGCTCTCGGAGCGTCTTGCCGGCGACTGCGACCGGTTCCGACAGCGGTGTGCCGTCGGCATGCAGGCAGGTGCGGTTGAGCGTGCTGTCGTGCATGACCACCAGCGCCCCGTCGGCCGAAAGCCGCACGTCGGTCTCGATGGCGCCGAATCCCGCCGCCTTTGCCAGCCGGATGGCTTCCAGCGAGTTTTCGCCCGCTACGGTGCTGCGCATGTTCACGCCGCGGTGGGCGATGAACACCCGTTTGCGGGGGCGTGCCGCGGAGTCGGCGGGGGTTTGGCACAGGGCCGTCGCACTCCATGCGAGCGCGGCGAAAAGGAACAGGAGCGTATTTTTCATGGTCGGAAATTTGTCGCCGGTGGCGGGTTGTCGTCGGTTTTCTCTCTTCGTTTTCCCGCCTCGGCATAGCCCGAACAAAGTTCAGCTCTGCGCTCGGCTTAACGAAAACGTTCACAAAGATAATACGAAGCGGGTTCAGAGACAAATATATTTGTCTCTGTCGCGGGGGCGTTCCATCGGGTCGGACGCGTGCTTCGGCGGAGTTGCCGCAAAGGAGGTTCGGATTCTGTCCCGAGCTTTTGTCCGGAGAGGGCTGCAATCCGGAGAAAAAGGTAACATCGAATGAAAAAAAGTTATCTTTGTAGTATGGACGGTTCGGAAAATAGGGATTGCGGTCTTTTTACTGTTCTTTTCGAACAGTACAGGGAGCCCTTTACGCGCTTCGCCAACTCGTTCGTCAGAGATCGCGCCGTTTCGGAGAACCTCTTCGTGGACGCGCTGGTCGATTACTGGCAGCGGCGCGGTTCGCTGCCCGAAGATACGAACGTCCCGGCCTACCTGCTCACGTCGGTGCGCAACAAGGCGCTCAATCACCTGCGCCATCAGCGTATCCGCGAACGGTCGTCCGACGAGCTGATGCGCCGCGCCCGCAGCGAACTGGACTTCCGTATCTCCTCGCTCGAAGATTTCACCACGCAGTCGCTCTTTTCGTCCGAGATTCATGAAATCGTCCGGCAGACGCTTGCCGAGATGCCGGCCCAAACGCGCCGCATCTTCGAGATGAGCCGCTTCGAGAACCGCCGCAATGCCGAAATCGCCGCCGAACTGAACCTTTCGATCAAGACCGTCGAATTCCATATCGGCAAGGTACTCAAAGTACTGCGCGTGCGACTGAAAGACTATCTGCTTTTCTTTTTCGTATTTATTTTGCGTTGAGGCGGATTTCCCGTTAGGGTATTTCCCGCCGTGCGTGTTATTACAGATAGAAGCGCCCGCCTCCGGTGCGCGCCATAGTGAAGATGTGTATGGAACGCGACCTGTTATATCGTTATTTCGACGGCGACACGACCCCCGACGAGGAGCGGCGGATCATGGAGTGGGCGGAGGCTTCGCCCGAAAATTACCGCCTCTACCTCGAAGAGCGGCGGTTGTGGTGCGCATTGTTGCTCCATGCCGGACGACGGACGGCGCGCCGTCCCGCGCTCTGGCGACGGTTGGCGGCATGGCGCGTGAGCGGTGCGGCGGCCTGCATCCTGCTGCTGGTCGGCCTCGCGGGAATCTTCTTCGCGGGCCGCATGGTTCCCGACGGGCGGATGCAGCAGGTGGTCGTTCCCGCCGGACAGCGTGTCGAGCTGCGGCTCGCCGACGGTACGAAGGTGTGGCTCAATTCGAAGAGCCGGTTGGAGTATCCGTCGTCGTTCGGACGGCGTTCGCGTCGGGTGACGCTCTGCGGCGAGGGCTATTTCGAGGTGGCGCACGATGAGCGCAAGCCGTTTGTCGTCGAGACCGGGCAGTACGACGTGCGGGTGCTCGGTACGACCTTCAACGTCTATGCCTACGACAACGACCGTGCGGCGTTCGAGACGGCGCTGATGGAGGGGTCGGTCGAGGTTTCGTCGCGCAGCGACGCTTCGCAGCGGCTCGTGCTGCAACCCAACGAGGCGGCCGTCATGGCCGCCGACGGCCGCCTCGTGCGGACGCGCCTGACCGATATGGGGCGTTTCCGCTGGACCGAAGGGCTGATCTGTCTCAACGACGTTCCCTTCGGCGAGCTGCTCGAACGTTTCAGCGACTACTACGACATCCGCATCCTGCTGAAAAATCCCAAACTCTACGACGTGCGCTGTACGGGCAAGTTCCGGCAGAGCGACGGCATCGACTACTCGCTGCATGTGTTGCAGCGCTTCGTCAACTTCCGTTACACGCACGACGAAGAGCGGCATACGATCGAAATCCGATAAACGCCGTCTGCCGGACGGCGGAACATGAAACCGATTGAAAAACCAACGTTTTCGTTAAGCCGAGCGCAGAGCCGAACTTGTTCAGGCTATGCCGAGGCGAGAGAACGAAGAATGAAATTCAACCTGAACTCCCGATAGCCTATGAAGTAGAACGATCCCGAAAAAAAGAGACGGAGCGATGCGCCAACACCGCCCCGTCCGGCAGACTAACACCTGCGACTTACCTATCCAAGTATTAATCTTTTATTCTGCAAAAGTATGAATAAAAACGCCAGTGTCGGCATCCCGATGAAAAAAATATGCGGGCGCCTGACCAGAATCCTGTGTACCTGTGCGGTTTTCGTGTCGCTGACAGGTGCGGCCTACGCCCAGAGCGCTCCGGTGACGCTCGACAGGAAAAAAGCTCCCGTCAGGGAGATTCTCAACGAAATCGAACGGCAGACCGACTACCTGTTCGTATACAGCAGCGAACAGGTCGATTTCAGCGTCTCGGTAACCGCGCACGACGAACCCGTGCAGACGGTGCTCCGACGTATCTTCGAGGGCACGCCGATCCGTTTCACGCTCGAAGGAAAACATATCGTGCTGCGCAGGCAGCCTCAAACGGCCGCGAACGCCGCCGCGGCTTCGCCTGCGAAACAGACCGTCACGGGTACGGTGACCGATACGGCCGGCAAACCCGTCGTCGGCGCCACGGTGCTCGTCAAGGGCGGCACCGTCGGTACGACGACCGATGTCGACGGACGCTTCTCGCTCACGATCCCCGCCGGCAGTCCGCTCGAAGTGTCGTTCCTGGGCTATGCCCGGCAGGAGATCGCCACGGCCGGCCGCACGTCGCTCGACATCCGTCTGGAAGAGGACGCCGCGACGCTCGACGAAGTGGTGGTCGTGGGCTACGGTACGATGAAGCGGCGCAATTTGGTCGGAGCCGTGGATCAGGTCGACAGCCGGGTGATCGGCGACCGCTCGAACGGCAATCTGGCGCGCTCGCTTCAAGGCGAGCTGCCGGGCCTGAACATCTCCTTCTCCGACAGCAAGCCGTCGCGTTCGGCGTCGTTCAACGTCCGCGGCGAGACTTCGATCGGAGCGGGCGGCAATGCGCTGGTGCTCATCGACGGCGTGGAGGGCAGCATGGATGCGATCAACCCGCAGGACGTGGAGTCGGTCTCGGTGCTCAAAGATGCCTCGTCGACGGCCGTATACGGTGCGCGCGGCGCCTTCGGCGTGGTGCTGGTCACGACCAAGAGCCCCAAGCGGGGTGCCCCCGAGATCAACTACAACGGTTCGGTCACCTTCAACCGCCGCACGGTGATTCCCGACGTCATCACCGACGGCCTGACGTGGGTCAACTGGTGGAAGGATTCGTACAACGGTTATTACAACGGCTCGAAATCCCTGCTCAGCCATATCGACAGTACGGTGCCCTATTCGGAGGCGATCTATCAGGAGTTGATCCGGCGGCAGGCCGACCCGTCGCTTTCGCGGACCACGACGTTGGAGGGCGATTCGATGTTCGGATGGGCCTACATGGAGTCGACCGACTGGCTGGACTTGTTCTACAAGGACTGGAACCTCTCGCACGAGCACAACCTCTCGATTTCGGGCGGCAACGAGAATGCCGATTATTATGTGTCGGGCCGTTTCTACGACATGGACGGTATCTACCGCGTCGGCGACGAATCCTACAAGAAATACGATCTGCGTGCCAAGGGTTCGCTGAAAATCCGCCCCTGGTTCAAGGTGACGAACAACACCTCGCTGGCGATCATCGACCAGCACGAACCCAAGCACTCGCGCAACAATTTCGCCGTGCAGCGCGCGATCAACCATGCCGCCATGCCGCTCTCGCCGGTGAAGAATCCCGACGGCTCGTGGACGACGGCCGCCGCCATTTCGGGCTACGCCGCCTTCTCGGAGGGAACCTCCTACCGCAACAACGACTATGTCTATTTCCGCAACAAACTCTCGGCCGATATCGACATCGTCAAGGAGGTGTTGAAAGTGCAGGCCGACTACTCCTACAACTATACGACCCGCAAACGGATCGACGTTCAGAATCCGGTCAAATATTCGAAGAAGCCGGGCGTCTATCTGCTCGAATCGGAGTCGGCCGGTGCGTCGCTGTCGCAGGTGGACTACGACACGCGCTACCAGGCGGCCAACGCCTACCTGACCTATACGCCCAAACTCGGCGCCGACCACGATCTGACGGTGCTGGCCGGCTGGAATATCGAGGATCAGGTCTACAAGACGCTCACCGTTTCGCGCACGGGTTTCGTCACGCCCAACAAGCCCTCGTTCTCGCTGATGAACGGCGTGGCGGAGAACCCCACGGCGGGCGGAAACGCCTGGTCGTACGTCGGCGCCTTCTACCGTGTCAATTACGGCTACAAGGGGAAGTATCTGGTCGAGGTGAGCGGCCGCTACGACGGATCGTCGAAATTCCCGATCCACTCCAAATGGGGCTTCTTCCCCTCGGCGTCGGTGGCGTGGCGCATCTCCGACGAGCCGTGGATGGGCTGGTCGCGCCGCGCGCTCGACAACGCCAAGATCCGCCTTTCGGCCGGTTCGATGGGCAACGGCAACGTGAGTCCCTATTCGTATACCTCCGAGATGACGGTCTCGACGGCCGACGACATCGTACTGGGCGGGTCGTATCCCTCCTATACGTCGGTGGGCAGTACGGTGCCCGTGTCGCTGACGTGGGAGAAGTCGACGACCTACGACGTCGGCCTCGACCTCGATTTCTTCAACAACCGTCTCTCGGTCAGCGGCGACTACTATCGCCGCTACACCACCGACATGTATACGGCCAGCGTCGCGCTTCCGGCCGTCTACGGAACGGGTTCGCCGAAGGGTAACAATGCCGAGATGAAGACCGACGGCTGGGAGCTGTCGCTCTCGTGGCGAGACTCGTTCAAACTGGGTGGAAAACCGTTCGATTACAGCATCAAGGCGATGGTGTGGGACAGCAAGTCTGTCATTACCAAGTATGTCAACGATACCGGTTCGCTGGGAACCGTCAAAGGCTTTATCGAGAACGGCGGTTCGCCCTCCTCCTACTATGTCGGCATGACCGTCGGCGAGATCTGGGGGTACACCGTGGCCGGTCTGTTCCGCGATCAGGCGGACATCGACTCTTCGGCCATTCACGACTTCGTACAGGCGTCGGACAAGGTGACGCGCCCCGGGCAGGTCAAGATCGCCGATCTGGACGGCAACGGCTTCATCGATCCGGGCAATTTCGCCGTCGACGACCACGGCGACCTGCGCATCATCGGCAACCAGTCGCCGCGTTACCGCTACGGCGTGAATCTCTCAGCCCGCTGGAACGGCATCGGATTGTCGGTCTTCCTGCAAGGCGTCGGCGCGCGGGACTGGTATCCGGGTTCCGATGCGGGCATGTTCTGGGGAAAATACGGCCGGCCGTTCTTCGCGCTCATACCGAGCATCCATAACTACACGGACGACATGTACAGCGCCGAGCGCAACAACTGGGATACGGCCTACTGGCCCCGCATGACGACCTACCAGTCGAACGGGACGAAGAACTGGACGCGTCTGCTCGAAATCCCCAATACGCGCTACATCCAGAGCGCGGCCTACCTGCGCGTGAAGAATATCCAGCTCGACTATTCGTTCCCGAAGCACATCTGTTCGGCCATTCGGCTGCAAGGGCTGAAAATCTACGTGAACGCCGAAAATCTCTTCACCTTCACGCCGCTGCACAAGTACGCTCCCAACTTCGATCCCGAAGGGCTGTCCTACGACTCGGACTTCGCATCCGCAGCGGACGGATACACCTATCCGATCCTGAAAAGCGTGACCGTCGGGGTCAACATCACATTCTAACGCAAGGAGGACTATACAATGAAAAACCATATCGCAATTCTGATCGGTGCGCTGGCTCTCTGTTCGTGCGAAGACTATCTGACGCAGGAGAACCCCAACAAAATCGAGAGCGAGTACTACTTTACCGACGAATCGTCGCTCGAAATCTATACCAACGGTTTCATCCGCAGCTTCGCCACGGCGATCAAGAGCTTCGTCGACGGCGACAAGAATGCCGATACGCACTCGTGGGACGGTCAGGCCGCCTATTTCATGGACAACTATTCGGCCGACGACGCGACCAACTGGACGACGAGCAACTGGTCGCAGCTGCGTTCGATCAACTACTATCTCGACAATATGCGCAATGCGGTGGCTTCGGACGCGATCCTCGACCATTACGAGGGCGTGGGGCGTTTCTTCCGCGCGCTGTTCTACATCGACAAGGTGCAGACCTTCGGGGCGGTTCCGTGGTACGACACGTCGATCGACGCGACCGACCAGGAGGCGCTCTTCAAGGATCGCGACAACCGTGAATTCGTCGCATCCAAAATCCTCGAAGATCTCGACTACGCCTGCACCTACTGCCTGACCTCGGACAAATACAGGGTGCGCGCGTCGTACATCCACCGTTACGTGGCCCTCGCTCTCAAAGCGCGTTTCTGCCTCTACGAAGGGACGATGCGCAAGTACCACGCGGTCGACCCGTCGACCGGACGGGCGTGGACGAAGGACGAGAGCCGGTTCTATCTCGGCGAGTGCGTCAAGGCCTGCGAGGAGATCATGGGTGACGGCGTCTATAAACTCACGGACGATCCTGCGAAGCGGCAGACACAGTATCGCGACATGTTCACCAACGCCGATGCCTGCGGCGTCTATACCGACGAATTCATCTGGGCGCGCGACTACGACATCGATTTGAAGGTGACCTATGCGATCAACAACTACATGGTCAATCCGCAGCACGCCAACTACGCCTTCACGCGGCAGTTCATCGACACCTATCTGATGACCGACGGTACGCCCTTCACGAGCAAGTATCCCGATTACGACGACCTCGACCTCGTGGCCGAGTGCACGGATCGCGACTACCGTCTCGCACAGACGATCCGCACGCCGGGTTTCACGCGCGACGGCGGCACGACGCAGTGGGCTCCCGACGTGAAGTTCTCCAAGACGGGTTACCAGCCGATCAAGTGGCTTACCGACGATTCGTCGAAGGATACCAATGTGGCTGCCATCGCTTCGGACGTGCCGCTGATACGTTACGCCGAAGTGCTGCTCGCCTATGCCGAGGCGAAGGCCGAACTGGGCGAGATGTCGGAGGAGGTCTGGGACAAGACGATCAAACCGCTGCGCGAACGCGCGGGAGTGAAGAGCATCTATCCCACGGCGGCCGACCCCTACATGGTCGAATATTTCCAGAATCAGGTGACCGATCCTTTCATTCTGGAGGTGCGCCGCGAACGGGGTATCGAGCTGACGATGGAGAACAGCCGCTACCAGGACATTATCCGCTGGCATCAGGGCGAGTTGTTCGCGCGGCCGTGGAAAGGCGTCTGGATCTCGGCCGTCGATACGCCGCTCGATCTCAACGCCGACGGCACGCCCGAAACGATCGTCACGGCCAATCCCAAGTTGCAGTCGACGCTCAATATCCTGATGATCGACGGCGCCTCCGAGGCGGGGCACAAACTGTCGCGGGGTACGTCGGGCAATATCCTGCCCTCGACAGCGCTCGAACGCAAATGGCAGGACTACAAATACGTGAAGCCGATTCCGACGACGGCCCGTCAGGAGAATCCCAACCTCACGCAGAATCCCAAATGGTAATAACGCTGTAAACGACGAGAAAACAATGAAAACAATCGATAAATTAAGCTTCGTTCCGCTCCTCGCCCTGCTGCTGTTCGCCGGTTCCTGCGAGAAGGACGGAGGGGTGTTCATGCGGGAAAACGATGCGATCGCCTGCGACTGTACGGAGCAGTCTATTTCGCAGAACGTCCTTTGCGACGGCGAGTGGGTCGCCGACTGCGGCGACGTGGGGTGGATCGCGATCACGCCCGAACGCGGTTCGGGCAACGGGAAGGACTACGGGTTCTTCACACTGAACATCCAGTATAATTCGGGGGCCGAGCGGACGGCGACCGTCCATCTGGTCTACGACGGCGCGGCCTATCCGATTACGGTCACGCAGGGCGCGTGCGAGTTCGCCTACGGCGAGCCGCGCGTCGAGGGCAATCTCTTCCGGAATATCGAGAGCACGGCCACGCTCCGTCTGCCTTACGTTTGCGCTTCGGGACGCGAGTCGGTCGAAATTTCCTGCACGATCACCGGTGCGGCGGCCGACGGACTCTCGGTGACGAAACAGGTCTACACCGGATTCGCCAAAGGTTCGGGCGAGTTGACGATTCCCGTCGAGGGGGCGGCGACGCGTGCGGGTGCCGTGGCGTTCGAACTCTTCGCCGACGGCGTGTCGGTCGGGAGTTGCCGCGCCAATGTCATCAGCGATCCCGACGCCGTGCCCGAAGGGCTCCCGGTGGGGTGGAATTTCTATGCGCTCGGCATGACGGGCACCGCACCGCGCGGTTCGGAGTGGGATTACAGCTGGACGACCGATGCGATTCATCCCGCGACCGATACCAATCCGCTCGATGCGCACCGGCTGCTGCCTACGGCCGGCAACGAGAATGCCTATCTGACGGCGAGCGGGGTGGTTTCGGATAACGGGAATTATACGTTCAATCCGGGTATTCAGATCAAGGGGCTGATGGAGAACGATTACTTCCTCTTCGTCATTCCGGTCAGGAACATCAAGGCGGAGCACAAACTCTCGGTGGAAGCTTCGATGGGCGCCGCGGGTTCGGGTCCCGGATATTACGCGCTCGAATATTCGGCCGACAACAAAACGTGGATGTTGGCCGAAGGCAGCACGCTCATGGAGGTGTTCGGGACGTCGGCGCAGGTACATTACTACGTTCCCAAGGAGAATACCAGCGGGGATCGGAAAACCTACGACAAGTCCACCGACAAGGGGTATCGGAAATACGTCTTCCCGCTGACCGGTATGGAGACCATCTACGAAGGCAACCTCTACCTGCGTCTGCGCATCTGCATGGACCGTCGTGCCAACGGCTCCGAAAGCACGAATACGATCGCCTCGGCATGGGCCGACCTGAAAGGCTTCGAAGTCGCCCTGGTCGAAGAATAAACAATCATCGGGCGTCCCCGGAGGGGAATCCCCGGCCGGGGCGCCCTCAACAGAAACATTAGATTATGAGAAGTGTAAAAAAGATCCTTTGGTCGTGCGCCGTACTGGCCGTTGTATGCGGATGCACCAAACTCGAAACGCCGCCCAACAAAAACCAGCCGTCGGGCGACGGTACCGGCGTCTATAAAGTCGTGGCGCACCGCGGCGGTTACCAGGAGTGCGCCCGTCCCGACTGCTCGATCTCGTCGCTCAAATATGCGATCATGTTGCGTTGTTTCGCGTCGGAGTGCGATATCGTACTCACGGGCGACAACGACGTGCTGGTGGCGCATCCCCAAAGCGGATATCTGGTCAACGGGCTGGAACCGTTCGACCATACGGTGGCCGAGATCCGTGCGGCCGGAACGCTCGCCAACGGCGAACCGGTCCCGACGCTGCGCGATTTCATCCGCGTGTTGCAGGACCCCGAACTGAATCCGCACGGAATGCGGCTCTGGCTCGATGTGAAGCGCCTGACCAAGAATGGTGAAGAGATCGACGTGAACCACAGCATCAATGCCTGCTACCGTGCCTGCGAGATCATCAAGGAGATGAAGGCGCAGAGTCTGTGCGAGTTCCTGATTCCGACGGGCGGCAGCATCTTCGACGTCGTGCGCGATAAGGTCATCGACGAGTACCGGATCAACCTTGCGTGGATGACCTGCACGCATCCGGACAACTACGGGAAGGCCTGGGCGCAGTTGTCGTATGACAAGATTTTCGGCGACAATACCGCCTACGGGCCGATGGATTACATCAGTGCGGGCGTACCGTTGAGCGTCTACAACGTCGACGACGACGAGACGATGGATGCCGTCATTCCCTATTATCCCAAATTGAAGGCGATCTTTACGAACTATCCTTCGAAATTGATTCAGAAACTCAGGGCGCAGGGATACGCCGACTGACGCCCGCCGTTCCGGCGGCGAACCGCTGCGTCCGCAGCGGCCGAACCGACCGGCGGCACGGTTGCGCCCGCCCTTTCGGCTTCGCGACCGGCTGACGGCCGGATTCGAAAGGCCGCGGCGCAAAACGAATCCCTCTTCAATCTTCTTTTCTCGGGCTCCAACACCCGGCTCCCCCGCAACCGACGCATCGTCGCCGGAGGCGGGGGATTTTTTGCGCATAGAGGGATAAAAATGATAAAAAAAGTTTTTCTTCGGTAATACTTTTCGGGGAATAGATTGTATATTGATACGGAACTACCAACCAGAACCGAACCTATGCTGCTCGAACCTCAGGCTCTTCTTTCCGGCGTGAAGAACGGAAACCGACTGATGTTCACCCTGTGTTACGACCGATACCACAGGGGGATCTATCTCTTCGTGCTCAAATACGTGCGCTGCGAAGCGCTGGCGGAGGATATCGTGCAGGAGGTGTTTTTCCGGTTGTGGTGCAACCGCCGCGGACTGCGGGAGGAGGGAAATCTGGCCGCGTTGCTCTATGCCATGGCCAAGAACCTGACCGTGAATGCGATCCGCAAGCATAAGATCGTCGAGACGGGCAACGTCCGCTATTACGATCTGCATGAGGGGAGGCAGGAGCCGGCGGGCGAGAGCGATTCCGACGAAACGATGCGGCGGCTTCGGCTGGCCGTGGGGGAGTTGCCGGCGCGGCAGCGGACGATCTTCAACCTGAAAATTTACGAAAGCCGTTCCAATCAGGAGATCGCCGACATGCTCAACGTCTCGGTCAACACCGTCAAGGTGCATTACGCGCGGACGATGAAGCACCTGTGCCAACGATTGAAGAAAAATTAGGAACCATTTCGTTAAGCCGAGTGCAATCGAGTTTACTCGAATTGCCGAGGCGAGAAATGGAGCATGAAAATGAACGTTTTCGATAAGCCGAGCGCAGAGCCGAACTTGTTCAGGCTATGCCGGGGCGAGAAAACGACTGTTGAAAACAAGCGAAGAATGAAATTCAACCTTTTCGGTAAGCGGGAGCGGAAGCCGTCTGCGGATTATGCCGGTGCGGAAAAGGAGCGTTGAAAACAGACCATATGGGAAGAAAATCTTTCGAAAAAGCCGGCGGCCTTTCGCCGGAACGCATCCGGCAGATGGACGCCGACATCGCGCAGGCGCTTTCGTCCGAACGGGAGACCGGCGGAGTCGATGTGCCGTCGCTCAAACTGCTCGACGCGATCGACGCCAAGATCCGCCGGCGCAACCGTCGGTCGGTCGCAGGTGCCTTCGCGGCGGTGTGCCTGCCGCTCGTCGCGCTCTGCCTGACGGCGTTTGCGGAGTTGTACGGCTGGGGGCATGAACCCGTGATGCGGAGCGTGCAGGTGCCGGCGGGCGAGCATCTGCGGGTGTTGCTGGCCGACGGTTCGGCCGTGACGCTCAATGCGTGCAGCGAGCTGCGCTATCCCGAACGCTTCGCACGCCGTCGCCGCGAGGTGCGGCTGGTGCGCGGCGAGGCTTTCTTCGAGGTGGCGCACGATGCTTCGGCACCCTTCACGGTCGAGACCGACGACGTGTCGGTCGAGGTGCTCGGAACGAAATTCAATGTCAACGCCTACGACAAGGAGGTGACGACCGTCTATCTCAAAGAGGGGAAGGTCCGCCTGACCGAGCGGGTGACGGGGCGGCAGAACCGGTACCTCATGGCGCCCGACGAGATGCTGGCCGTCGACCGGAACGCCCGCACGTGCCGTGCCGTGCGGCCGGCCGGGAAGTCGGCTCCCGAAGCATGGCTGCACAACAACTACGCCTTCACGAACGCGCCGTTGGAGGATGTCGTGGAGTTCCTCGAACGGCATTATGCCGTCGAGATCGAGGTGGCCGACGCGCGCATTCTCCAATACAGCTACACGATGGAGTTCTACAACGAGACGATCGACGAGGTGCTTTCGGTGATGTCGCAGATCACGCCGATCCGCTATTCGCGTGTCAACGACCGGATTACCGTCCGAGCTGCCCGATGATTTATACCCGACTGAACAGATAACCTAACTTTATCATTATGAATCTATTTAGACTTCCTTGCGGAATTCCGTGGGGAGGGGCGAGACGGCTCGTGCTTACGCTGGCCTGTCTGTTCGCCCTCTCCGGTCTCTCCGCGCAGAACGTGACGCTCCGCTTCGAGCGGGCGAAGCTGAAAACCGTGATGGACGAAATCACGAGGCAGTGCGACCTGAGTTTCGCGTACAGCCGCGAAGTGGTCGATGCCGACCGGATCGTCAGTATCGATCTGAAAGACGCGCCGATCGATGCGGCGTTGCAGAGCCTTTTCCCGTCGGGGAACGGGATCGACTATGCGATCAAGAACCGCAAAATCCTGCTTTCGGCCGGTAAACAGTCCTTGCATGTCGACACTGTTGTCTCGGGACGGGTGGCCGACGACCAGAACCGCCCGCTCGTGGGGGCGACCGTGGTCGTGGCGGGCACTTCGCAGGGTACGACGACCGATCTCGACGGGAATTTCTCGCTGCGCGTAAATGCTGTTGATCCCGTCCTGAAAGTCGATTATCTGGGCTACGAACCGCAGGAGTTGCGGGTTTCGCCGTCGCAGACGACCTTCGACATCCGGCTCGCGCTTTCATCGAAGGCGATCGATGACGTGGTGGTCGTGGGCTACGGCACGGTCAAGCGGCGCGATCTGGTGGGTGCGGTCGATCAGGTCGACCGGAAGGTCATCGAAGACCGTTCGACCGGAACGCTGGCCCGTGCCTTGCAGGGGCAGTTACCGGGCCTGAACATCACCTTCACCGACAGCAAACCCACGCGCGGGGCGTCGGTCAACGTCCGCGGATCGGGTTCGATCGGTGCGGGCGGTTCGACGCTCGTCCTGATCGACGGTGTGGAGGGCAGCATCAATGCGATCAACCCGCAGGACGTGGAGTCGGTCTCGGTGCTCAAAGACGCTTCGTCGTCGGCGGTGTACGGTGCACGCGGTGCTTTCGGCGTCGTGCTGATTACGACCAAGAGCGCCAAGAAAGGGACGCCCGTCATCAATTACAACGGTTCGGTGACGATCAACCGCCGCACGGTGACGCCCGATGTGGTGACCGACGGTCTGACGTGGATCAACTGGTGGAAGGATTGCTACAACGGTTATTACAACGGTTCGAAGGCGCTCCTGAACCATGTCGATTCGACGATTCCCTATACCGAGACGATCTATCAGGAATTGATCCGCCGTTCGCAGGACCCTTCGCTGGCGCGCACGACGGCGCTTTCGGGGCACGACCAGTTCGGGTGGGCCTATTACGACTCGACCGACTGGCATTCGCTCTTCTACAAGGACTACAACTGGTCGACCGAGCACAACCTCTCGATTTCGGGTGGCGGCGACCAGGCCGACTACTATATTTCGGGCCGTTTCTACGATATGGACGGCATCTACAAGGTGGGCAACGACAGCTACAAGAAGTACGACGTGCGCGCCAAGGGAACGCTTAAAGTGCGTCCGTGGCTGCGTCTGACCAACAACATGTCGGTCTCGGTGATCGATGCCTACGAACCCAAGCATCAGAAGAACAACTCGCAAATCCCGCGTCTGATCAACCACACGGCTATGCCGCTTTCGCCGGTGAAGAACCCCGACGGTACGTGGACGGCCGCGGCAGCCAAATCGGGCTATGCCGCCTTCTCGGAGGGGACTTCGTGGCGCACGAACGACTATGTCTACCTGCGCAACAAGTTCGACGTGAACATCGATCTGGTGAAGGACGTGCTGACCGCTTCGGCCGACTACTCCTACAACTACACCAATCGCAAGCGCATGGACGCCCAGACGGTGATCGAATACTCGAAAAAGCCGGGCGAGATTCTCTACGAGTCGGAGGCTGCGGGCTCCAATCTCCAAAGCGTCGAATACCAGACGCGCTACCAGTCGGCCAACGCCTACCTGAACTGGTCGCCCAAGCTGGGCGACGACCACACGTTCAAGGCGCTCGCGGGCTGGAATATCGAGAAACAGAAGTACGAGACGCTGACGATCAAACGCGAAGGGTTCGTCACCGCTTCCAAACCGTCGTTCGGACTGATGAACGGTACGACGACCGACCCGACCGTCGGCGGATACATCTGGTCTTACGTGGGCGCTTTCTTTCGGCTCAATTACGGTTACAAGGGCAAGTACCTGGCCGAGGTGAGCGGCCGCTACGACGGTTCGTCGAAGTTCCCGACCAACTCCAAATGGGGATTCTTCCCCTCGGCATCGGTGGCGTGGCGCGTGTCGGAAGAACCGTGGATGAAGTGGTCGGAGGAGTGGCTCGACAACTTCAAGATCCGCCTTTCGGCCGGTTCGATGGGCAACGGCAACGTCGATCCCTACTCCTACACGTCGGAGATGACCGTGGTTACCGCTTCGGACATCGTGCTCGGCGGAGGGCTGCCCTCCTATACGACGGTCGGCAGTACGGTGCCCGTGTCGCTGACGTGGGAGAAGTCGACGACCTACGACCTGGGACTCGACCTCGATTTCCTGAACAACCGTCTCTCGTTCAGCGGCGACTACTACCGCCGCTACACCACCGACATGTACACGCCCAGCATTTCGCTGCCGTCGGTCTACGGCACCACGTCGCCCAAGGGCAACAACGCCGAACTGCGCACTACGGGCTGGGAGCTGTCGCTCACATGGCGCGACTCGTTCAAGCTGGGCGGCAAGCCGTTCGATTACAGCATCAAGGCGATGGTGTGGGACAACCGTACGGTGGTGACCAAGTACGAGAATGCCACCCGTTCGCTCGGTACGCTCAAAGGCTATATCCAGAACGGCGGTTCGCCCTCGGACTTCTACGAAGGCATGGAGCTGGGCGAGATGTGGGGGTATACCGTAGCCGGGCTGTTCCGCGATCAGGCCGACATCGACTCCTCGGCCACGCACGACTTCACGCAGGCGTCGGACAAGGTGACGCGCCCCGGGCAGGTCAAGATCGCCGATCTCGATCATAACGGCAACATCGATCCCGGTGCTTTCACCGCCGACGATCACGGCGACCTGTCGATCATCGGCAACATCAATCCGCACTACATGTTCGGCGTCAATCTGGCGGCCAACTGGAACGGCATCGGACTGTCGGTCTTCCTGCAAGGCGTGATGAAGCGCGACTGGTACCCCTCGCCCGATTCGGGTTATTTCTGGGGCAAGTACGCCCGTCCGTTCATGTGGGTACTGGGCATTCACAACTATACGGACGACATGTACAGCGAGGAGAAGAACAACTGGGATACGGCTTATTGGCCGCGCATGACTACCTACCAGTCGAACAGTTCCTATTCGTGGACCAAACTGCTCGAAATTCCCAATACCCGTTACAAGCAAAACGCGGCCTACCTGCGCGTGAAGAATATCCAGGTCGACTACACCTTCCCTAAGGCGCTGTGCCAGAAGATCCGTTTGGGCGGGTTGAAGATTTACCTGTCGGGCGAGAATCTCTTCACCTTCACGCCGCTGCATAAATACGCCCCCAACTTCGACCCCGAAGCACTGGGATACGACACCGATTTCTCTTCGACGGCCGGCGACGGATATACCTATCCCGTGCTCAAAAGCGTGACGCTGGGCGTCAACATCACATTCTAATCAGGGAGGAAGAGCATTATGAAAAAATACATTGCAATCCTGTTCGCATGCGTTTCGTTCTGCGCGTGCGAGGATTTCCTGACACAGGAGAACCCCAACAAGATCGAGAGCGAATACTACTTCAAGGACGAATCGTCGCTGGAAATCTATGCCAACGGTCTGACGCGGAGTTTCGCCACGGGCATCAAGAACTTCGTCAACGGCGACAAGAACGCCGATACACACGCATGGGACGGTGCGGCGGCCTATTTCAAGGACAACTATTCGGCCTCCGATGCGTCGAACTGGGGGACGAGCAACTGGTCGCAGCTGCGTTCGATCAACTTCTATCTCGACAATATGCGCAAGGCCGACGCACCGGAGGCTGTGTTGAACCACTACGAGGGTGTGGGGCGTTTCTTCCGCGCGCTGTTCTATTACGCCAAGGTGCGTACCTTCGGTGCCGTGCCCTGGTACGAGAAATCGATCGAGGCGACCGACCAGGAGGCGCTCTTCAAGGATCGTGACAACCGCGAATACGTCTGCCGCAAGATTCTCGCAGATCTCGACTACGCCTGCACCTACTGCTCGACGGCGGCTTCCTACCGCAACCAGGCGTCGTACATTCATCGTTACGTGGCCCTCGCGCTCAAAGCGCGTTTCTGCCTCTACGAGGGGACGATGCGCAAATACCACACGCTCGATCCCTCGACGGGCCGGCCGTGGCAGTCGGACGAGAGTGCGATGTACCTCGGCGAGTGCGTCAAGGCGTGCGAGGCGATCATAGGCGACGGCGTCTACCATTTGACCGACAATGCCGCCGACCGCCGCACGCAGTACCGTGCGATGTTCATCGAGAGCAACGCCACGACGGCCTACGCCAACGAGATCATCTGGGCGCGCAACTACGATTCGGAGCTGAACGTGACCCATTACATGAACTCCTATTTCATCAATCAACAGTATGCCAACTACGCCTTCACGCGGCAGTTCATCAACACCTATCTGATGACCGACGGTACGCCGTTCACCGACAAATATCCCGATTACGACAGCGTCGATTTCACGACCGAGTGTAGCGGCCGCGACTACCGTCTCGCGCAGACGATCCGCACGCCGGGTTTCACGCGCGACGGCGGCACGACGCAGTGGGCTCCCGACGTGACCTTCTCGAAAACGGGCTATCAGCCGATCAAGTGGCTCACCGACGACTCGTCGAAGGATACGAACACCTCCAAGTGCGACAACGACGTGCCGTTGATGCGCTACGCCGAGGTGCTGCTCAACTATGCCGAAGCGAAGGCCGAACTGAACGAAATGTCGGAGGAAGTGTGGAACAAGACGATCAAGCCGCTGCGCGAACGTGCGGGAGTGACGAGCATCTATCCCACGACGGCCGATCCCTATATGGTCGAGTATTTCCAGAATCAGGTGACCGATCCTTTCATCCTGGAGGTGCGCCGCGAACGGGGCATCGAACTTACGATGGAAAACGTACGTTACGACGACATCATCCGCTGGCATCAGGGCGAGTTGTTCGCGCGGCCGTGGAAAGGCATCTGGATTGCGGCGTCGGAGACACCGATCGACCTCAACGGCGACGGCGTCAACGACTGCATCGTCACGTCGGACCCCAACAACAAGTCGCCGCTCAAAATCCTTTTCATCGACGGCGCTTCCGAAGCGGGGCACAAGCTTTCGCAGGGTACGTCGGGCAATATTCTGCCCGCTACGGCCATCGAGCGCAAGTGGCACGACTATAAGTATGTAAAACCGATTCCGACTACCGCTTTGCAGGAGAATCCCAACCTCACGCAAAACCCCGAATGGTAGTCTGCGTTTAATCCTTAAAACCGAATATCCATGAACCTATTCCATAAAATCGGGCTGGCGGTCGCCGCTTCGGCTGCGCTCTTTGCGGCGTGTTCTTCCGACGACGATCCCTTTTTCGCCCGCGAGAACGATTACCTTACTTTCGACTGTAACGAACAGACGGTCGAGCAGAGCCTCCAATGCGACGGCGCGTGGAGCATCGACTACGACGGCAACGACGACTGGATCGCCGTCACGCCCGACAGCGGCGTCGGCAACGGCGAATTGGACTTCATTACGGTCGGCGTGGCCTACAACCGGGGCGGCGAGCGCACGGGTACGATCTATATCGATTTCGCCGGACACGCCTATCCTATCCATATCACGCAGGGCGCCTGCGACTTCGCCTACGGAGCACTCTCGTCGGCGGGCACGCTGGTGCGGGGTGTCGAGAGCGATTTCACGCTGATCCTCGCTTATGCGAACGCCAACGGCGACGAATCCGTTGCTCTGAGCTGCCGGATGACGGGCGCTTCGGAGGGACTCGTGGCGGCCGACTGCACGTTCGATAAGTTCCAGAAGGGCAGCGGCACGATTACGATGCCTGTGACCGGCGTGCCGGCGCAGACGGGCGAAGTCTTCTTCGAACTGCTCGTCGACGGCGAGTCGAAAGGCACGGTCAAGAGTACCGTCGTGGCCGATCCCTCGTCGATCGTCGGCGGATTCCCCGTCTGGTGGGATTTTTCGTCCGAGAGCAAACCGACGTTGATGGCGGATCCGCACAATTACAGTTGGGGAGCCGGTTCGCAGTATCCCTGCGAGGATTCTGCCCCTTCGACCGACCACAAGTATCTCGATTGGAGCGATCGCGGCGGCTATCTCACCGTCGTCTGCTCGACGGCCAGCGGTTGGGGCTACGGCGAAGGCCACTGCTACATGAAGGGGTTGCAGAAGGACGACTATTGGCTCATGGCCTTCCCTGTGAAGAACCTCAAAGAGGGAACGCGCATCGCTTTCGAGGCGGCCGTCGGCTGTTCGGGGTCGGGCGCACGCTACTATGCGTTGGAGTATTCGGCCGACGGGACGAACTGGTTCCTGGCCGAAGGCGCCGAAACCGTCACGGGAGTCGACGGGTCGACGGGGCCGGCGCACTATACGGTGATGACCGACCAGGCGCTTCCCAACGACAAGACGCCTGCATGCGGTTGGGCCAGCTATACCTTCCCCGTCGAAGGGTGTTCCGTGACCGACGGCCTGTTCTACGTGCGTCTGCGCGTCTCGCTCGACATTCGCCTGAACGCTTCGGCCACTACTTACACCATCTCCAAGACAGGCTCCGAACGGCTCAAAGGGATCGTCAAGGTGTCGCTTCCCGAATAACAAACGTCCGGGCGGAGCGGACCGGTTCCGCTCCGCCCGGTAACGTCGAATGAAAAAACCTGATATAAAACGATGAAAACGATCAATCGCATGGTTTTGCTGCTGGCGACGCTCTTCGCAGCGATCGGTTGCAGCGACGACGACAAGGAGCTCGTGATGTACTCCCTGCGTTTCGAATCCAACAGCATCACGCTCGGTATCGGGAAGAGCTACCGCCTCGTACCGATCTCCGATCCCCTCTATGACGACGTGCAATACGAATGGAAATCGGTCGACGAGCGGGTGGCCACCGTCGACCAGTCGGGCGTGGTGACGGGCGTCAGTGCCGGTTCGACCGAGGTACGCGCCTTCTACGGCGACAACCGGTTGGCGCGGTGCCTGGTTTCGGTGGTGGAGAGCACCTCGTCGCTGCCCGATCCGACGGCGGCCCTGTCGAAGGGGCTGTCGCAGCAGATGATCTTTTCGAGCAATCAGCTGCCCTACAAGGGAACGATCATGCAGTGCTTCGACTTTTACGACGAGAACGGCTACATCTATTATACGCAGAGCGTCGGCGACACGAAGACCGGCAACAGGTGGATGGTGGCGCTGGGACGCCAGAAACGCAACGAAGCCCCGTCGGACGACTACATGAAACTCCAATGGTTCGGTCATGGCACGCTGCTCGTGGCCGAGCGGGCCGACGACGGCGACTACGTGTGGGTGAACTCCAACGGCACGCTTTCGGGAACGGACTACACCAACAACCTCACCTTCTCGCGCATCCGCTACCAGAAGGGCGCGGTGCTGAGCCACTACGCCGGCGACACGTTCTATATGAGCGAGTATGTCGACGCCGCGGGTACGACGTGGACGGTGCGCGACGTGCAGCCTTCGATCGACTTCGTGAACCGCCGTCTGCTTATCGGCTGCCGCACGACGGACATGCGCCACAACGTGATCTACGACCTCGACGCCGTGCTGGCGCTCGGCAAGGAGACGGTCGAGATCACCCGCACGTGGGGTGGTGAAACGGCTGCCGAGGGCGTCACCGAGAAGAAGACCGAGACGACCTCGGTCGAGGTACGCAATCTCAACCGCCTGACGCCGCTCGGATCGTTCCGTCTGCCCAGCTATCTCAATACGGGCCAGACGCACCAGGTCTATTCGTACAGCCACCAGGGACAGGCCGTGTGGGGCGACTACGTTTATTGGTACGAAGGACAGGCGATCCAGCAGACGGGCGAGTTGTACGACGGTTCGGTGGCCTATGTGGCCGTGTTCGACTATACCGGCAAACTGGTCTGCCCCCGCACGCGGGTGGCCGCCTGCTCCGACTTCCCGAGCCTGAGCACGTTGCTCGATGCGAAGAACTGCTATTGCGAAGGCGAGGGGATGCAGCTCAAACAGGGGCGGAAGCTCTATCTGGGCATTGCGACCCATACGTCAGCTGCGTCGGGCAACCGACTGGCGTCGATCCTGCAATACGAATGCGACGTCGAATAGCGGTCGGCTGCGACATTTTACTATTTTTGGCTTGGCCTTAGATACTTCGTCTCGGCATAATCAAGCTGACGCTTGCTTCTGCGCTCGACTTTTGCTATCTTTGCCTTAGCTGCTTTTGCATTCGATTTTTCCTAATCTTTGTCCTGCCTGCGCCGCCGTCGGAGAACGGCGGCGGGCGGGGTGAAGAACGATAACCGATAACTATGAAGAACCCCGTTATGAAAAAAACGTTGTTGCTCGCGTTTGCGGCGCTCTGCTTCGTGCAGAGTGCGCTGGCGTGGGGCAAGTCGGGCCACGACGCCGTGGCCTACATCGCCGAGACGCATCTGACCAAACGTGCGAAAGCCGTGATCGAACGGTATCTGGGCCATTCGATCGTCTACGACGCGTCGTGGATGGACGACTACCGTGCCGAACCCGGTTACGAGATGACCAACTGGTGGCACGTGGATTACGGCAAGGGCGAACCCACGAAGGATGCCGCCGGCAATCCGCTCGAACCCAATGTGCTGCGTGAACTGAACCGTGCGATCGAACGATTGAGGGATTACCGTAATCTCGACGATTCGACCGTCGTGGTCAACCTGCGCTACGTGATCCATCTGGTAGGCGACATGCACTGTCCGTCGCACGTCAACTACCAGCAGAGCCGTATGCGCGTGCTCTTCTACGGTGTCGATACGCAGTACCATGCGCTCTTCGACGGCGGTATCCTCGACCGCAAGCACCGCTGGGGCTACATGGAATACAAACACCAGCTCGACCGTTATTCACGGCGGGAGCGGGAAGCATTGGCTGCCGGTACGCCCGACGACTGGTTCGCCGAGAGCCGGCGCGAGTGTGCGGTCATCTACGACTGGGCCGCACCCGGCGACAAGTTGGGCCTGTCCTTCTGCAACAAAGCGATCGGTTTGTTGGATCACCAGCTCATCAAGGCTTCGTACCGGCTGGCCAAGGTGCTCAACGAACTGTTCGGTTAAACAATACTCTCTCTCTAATCTTCTTTTCTTGGGCTCCAACACCCGGCCTCCCCCGGAATCAGCGTGCAGTGCTGTTTTCGGGGGAAGGTATTTGTCCGGTCGCAGTCGGACCGACTCGGGAGCGTGCCTGCTGAACACGTCGATACGGAACATCGGCTGGCTGCCGCGGTTTTTAGAGGTGGTATTTGGAAATGCGGGGGCGAATCGCTACCTTTGGAGGGTCGAAATCAAACAGCAACAGCATAAGCCCATGAAAGCTACCTATCTCGGACTGGAACTCGACAGCCCGATCGTCGTGAGCAGCTCGCCCTATACGGCGACGCTCGCCAATATCGAGAAGTGCGCCGCCGCCGGAGCGGGCGCGGTGGTTCTGAAATCGATCTTCGAGGAGCAGATCCTGCACCACGCCGCTTCGCTCGAACAATATTCCGATTCGCCCTACGGCGATGCGGGCGACTATCTGCAACGTTATCTGGGCGAGGATTACAAAGCGGGATTTCTGCAACTGATCGCCGATGCGCGGCGTGCGACGCGGATTCCCGTCATCGCCAGCATCAACTGCGTGGCCGCGGGCGAAGAGTGGATCGAATACGCCGCCGCGATGGCCCGGGACGGAGCCTCGGCGCTCGAACTGAACATCTTCATCCAGCCCGTCGACGCCGCACGTTCGTCGCAGGAGCTCGAACGGCTCTATGTGACGATCGCCCAGCGTGTCTGCGCCGAGGTGAAGATTCCCGTTTCGGTCAAACTCGCGATGCGTTTCACGAACGTCGTGGCGATGGCCGCCGCGTTGGAGAGCGTCGGGGTGAAGGGTGCGGTGCTGTTCAACCGTTTCTTCGAACCGGACGTGGATGTCGAGCGGATGACCTTCGTCGAAGGGTCGCCTTACAGCGAAGCGTCGGAGTTGCGCAACGTATTGCGTACGACGGCTATCTGCGTCGGTGCGCTGCCGCGTATGGATTTCGCCGTTTCGACGGGCGTGCACGACGGCGAGGCGGCGGTCAAGGCGCTTCTGTGCGGTGCTGCGGCCGTCGAGGTCTGCACGGCGATCCACCGCGAAGGTTTCGATGTGATCGCGCGCATGAATGAGTGGATCGACGCCTGGGCGGCGCGTCACGGCATCACGGCGCTCGACGAATTCAAGGGCCGGCTCGGTTTCGGCAAGAGCGACTCGGAGTTTTTCCAGCGCGTGCAGTACATGAAGTATTTCCCCGGAAAGGATTGATTTTTTCGGACAAGGCAGCGGGGCGGAACTCTCGACAGAGTTCCGCCCCGCATTGTTACTTGTCGGGATCGTACTCCCGTGCCAGTCCGCCCTCGCCCGTCTCCTTGTAGATCGAGGGAAGGTCGTGCCCCGTCTGTTTCATCACCTCGACCACGCGGTCGAACGAGACGCGGTGTCCGCCGTCGGTGAAGGCCGAATAGAGGTTGGCGTCGAGCGCGCGGGCCGCAGCGTAGGCGTTGCGTTCGATGCAGGGGATCTGCACCAGTCCGCATACGGGATCGCAGGTCATGCCCAGATGGTGTTCGAGCCCCATTTCGGCGGCATACTCGATCTGCGAGGGGCTGCCTCCGAAAAGCTGGTTGGCTGCGGCGGCCGCCATGGCGCAGGCGACGCCCACCTCGCCCTGGCAACCCACCTCGGCGCCCGAAATCGAGGCGTTGTGTTTGACGACGTTGCCGAACAGGCCGGCCGTGGCCAACGCTCGGTAGATGCGTGCGTCGGAGAAACCGCGGCTCTTTTGAAGATGGTACAACACGGCCGGCACCACGCCGCTCGACCCGCAGGTCGGGGCTGTCACGATCCGTCCGCCCGAAGCGTTCTCTTCGGCTACGGCCAATGCGTAGGCGAAGACCAGACCGCGCGATTGAAGGCTCTGCTTGTAGCCCGAAGCGCGCACATGGTAGGTCGCGGCGCGGCGCGTGAGGTGCAGCGGACCGGGCAGGACGCCTTCGTGGTCGAGCCCCCGCTCGACGCTTTCGCGCATCGCCTGCCAGATTTCGGCCAGGTAGTCCCAGATGTCGTCCGACTCGCACTCCTCGACATATTCCCAATAGGTGCGGCCCGTGCGGCGGCACCAGGCGAGGATTTCGTCGAGCGTGTTCATTTCGTAAATCTCCTCCGCCTGCCGCGGCGGTACGCCCTCTTCGGCCAGCTCGCCGCCGCCGATGCTGTAAACCGTCCATGTGTCGGTGGGGGTGCCGGCGGTGTCGAGCGCCTCGAAACGCATTCCGTTGGGATGGAAGGGGAGGAACTCGCGTGCCTGCCACACGATGTCGACGGGGGCGGTCGGCAGCAGCGTGTCGATAATGGCGCGGTCGGTCATGTGGCCGCGGCCCGTCGCGGCGAGGCTTCCGTAGAGCGTCACGCGGAACGCCGCCGCTTCGGGATGGCGAGCGAGGAACTGTTCGGCGGCGCGGCGGGGCGCCATGGTGTGGCTGCTCGAAGGGCCGGTGCCGATACGGTAGAGTTCTTTGATGCTTTTCATGCGGCAAAGATACGATTAAGCCGAGGGCAAAAGCAAATAAAATTTACTTTTTGCCGAGACGGAATATCTACGGCGCAGCCAAAGTACGATTTTCCTTTGTCAGTCCGCGGCCGCTCTTCGATTGCAGCCGATCGCATTTACCGCCTTTTGTCACCGAAAGGCGGTGCCAAAAGTGTTCGCAGGGCACCTCCGTCGGGATCGGACAGCGGTTCTCACTGAGCGGGCGCAAAACGACGTTCAGCAGGCGAGCGCGGAGGCCGTTCGCGGACTTTGCCGAGCCGCCGCAGTCGAAGCTGCGCAATCCTTTGCGCCGCAACGGCGCAGTCTTTCGTGATCGTTCTGCGAGGTGCGCGGCGAATTCCCGCGCATTTTCGCCTCGCGGTCTTCGGTGCCTCTTTTCGACGGAAAGAGCTGAGGTGTCCTTTCCGAAAAGCGGTCGCCTGCTGCGGTCAGAATCCGTATTTGCTGCGGTACTGCGTGGCGGTGATCTTTTCGCGCTGCCGGAAGAAGGCCGAGAACTGGCTGACGTTCTCGAATCCCAGCTCGGCGGCGATCTCCGAAACGGTGCGGTCGGTCGTGGTGAGCAGCTCCCGGGCCTTGTTGTGGCGCAGTTGCAACTGGTATTGCGCCGGGGCGATGCCCACGTAGGCGCGGAACGTACGGCGGAACCACGTGTAGCCGATGTTGAGCCGCCGCGCGATCTCTTCGGGCGGGAGGTTGTCGCCGATGTGGCGGCGCATCATTTCGCGGGCGCGGTTGATCTTCTCGACGATCGGGTTGTCGAGGTATTGCAGGTTGTCGCGTTTGAAGAGCACCGAACCCAGCAGGTGAAGCACGATGCCCGTGACGAGCTGCTGGAAGCCTTTGCGCTCCTCCTCGGCCGAGCGGATGATCTCCTGATAACAGCTCACGATGCCGGCGCTGTGGCCGATATGCAGCAGCGGCGTCTTCGGCGAAAAGAAGCCTTCCGCCACGCGGCGGTCGATGTTTTCGCCGCGGAATCCCACCCACCACTCCTCCCAGCCCGTTTCGGGGTCGGGTGCGTAGGTGTGCCATTCGTCGGGGAAGAGCATCACCACCGTGCCGGCTTTCACGGGCGCGGCGGGCGAGGAGGCCGAGCGGAATTCGCCCTGTCCCGAGACGATGTAGAGCAGTTGGTATTCGCCGAGCACGCGCCCCCGCGAGCGGGTGAACGAGTAGCTGTCGGGATGCTGCGTCAGGGGATAGGGGCTGCCGGGCGGAACGTTCTGGTACCCCGCCGTGGTGCAGACGATGCCCCACCGCTCGTCGTGGTCGGTGACGGGCAGGTAGTGGACGATGCTTTGCGGGAAAGAGCCCATAACGTGTCAGATTTGAAAAGTAATTTGTCAAATGTTATAACAAAGATAATACTTTCTTCGGTATTTTTGTATCAAATAAAGACTCTAACCTCAAACCGCTTTTTCACGTTATGCAAAAAAATATAATCGGTGTCGACCTGGGCGCTACCAGCGGCCGGGTGATTCTGGCCCGTGCGGGGGGCGACCGGCTCCGAATGGAGGAGCTGCACCGTTTCCCGAACCGTATGCGGGAGATCGACGGCCGCTTCTATTGGGACATTCACGCCCTCTACGAGGAGATTCTGAGGGGATTGAGCGTCGCGGGCGGCCGCGGCGAACGGATCGACTCGATCGGCATCGATACGTGGGGCGTCGATTTCGCCTGCGTGGATCCCGACGGCGATCTGCTGGGGCTTCCGCGCGCCTACCGCGATCCCTATACCGACGGAGTGCCGGAAGAGTTTTTCCGTACGGTGCCTCGCGAAAGCGTCTATGCGAAGACGGGCATTCAGGTGATGAATTTCAATTCGCTCTACCAACTCTACGCACTCAACCGCGAACAAAGCCCCGTGCTGGCGGCCGCCGAACATGTGCTCTTCATGCCCGACGCGCTGTCGTACCTGCTTACAGGCGAACAGGTGTGCGAATATACGATCCTCTCCACCTCGCAGCTGATGAATCCCCGCACGCGGGAGCTGGACGGGGAGCTGTTGCGTGCGGCCGGCGTCGACGCATCGCTGTTCGCCCGACGGGTGATGCCCGGCGAGCGTGTCGGCGTGCTGCGCGACGAGGTGGCGCGCCGCACGGGACTGGGGCGTGTGGAGGTCTTCGCCGTGGCGGGACACGATACCGCTTCGGCCATCGCCGCCGTGCCCGCTGCCGACGAGCGCTTCGCCTATCTCTCGTCGGGCACGTGGTCGCTCATGGGCATCGAGTTGCCCGCTCCGGTCATCACGGAGGAGTCGTGCGCGATGAACTTCACCAACGAGGGCGGCGTGGACGGTACGACGCGGTTCCTGAAAAACATCACCGGCATGTGGTTGTTGGAGGAGTGCCGCCGCATCTGGGCGAAGGAGGGGCGTACCTATACCTACGCCGAGATCATGGCCATGGCTGCCGCCGCCGAGCCGGGCCGGACGCGCATCGATCCCGACGACGAGGCCTTCGCGCATCCGGCCGACATGCCGGCGGCGATCCGCGACTGGTGCCGCGGCCGGGGCAAGGTCCCGCCGGCGGACGATGCGGCGCTCGTGCGCTGCATCTTCGAGAGCCTGGCCGCCCGCTACGGCGAGGTGCTGGGCAACTTGCGCGGCGTGGCGCCCTTCGCCATCGAGCGGCTGCACGTGATCGGCGGCGGCGCGCAGAACGATTTGCTGAACCAGCTTACGGCCGACGCCTGCGGGATTCCCGTCGTGGCCGGCCCGTCGGAGGCGACGGCCATCGGCAACGTCATGGTGCAGGCGCGTGCGCTGGGGCTGGTGGGGTCGCTCGCCCGGATGCGCGACTACATCCGCCGCTCGGTGGAGGTCAGGGAGTTTCTGCCGCGAACGAAATGAATTTTAACTAAAAATACATTGAAACGATGAAGACCCAATTGATCGAAGAGGCTTACCGCATCGCTCGCGAGCGGTATGCGGCCGTCGGAGTCGATACCGACGAAGCCCTGGAAAAATTGCAGCGCGTCAGCCTGTCGCTGCACTGCTGGCAGGCGGACGACGTCACCGGATTCGAGAATCGGGGCGGCGAGCTGACGGGCGGCATTCAGGCTACGGGCAACTATCCGGGCAAGGCACGCAACGTCGAGGAGCTGCGCGCCGACATCCTCAAAGCCGCCAGTTACATTCCCGGCACGCACCGTCTGAACCTGCACGAGATCTACGGCGAGTTCGGCGGCGAGAAGGTCGACCGCAACGAGGTGGAGGTGAAACATTTCGCGGGATGGATCGAGTGGGCGCGCGCCCACGGCATGAAGCTCGACTTCAACTCCACGTCGTTCTCGCACCCCAAGAGCGGCTCGCTTTCGCTCTCCAACCCCGATCCCGAGATCCGCGAGTTCTGGATCGAGCACACCAGGCGCTGCCGCGCCATCGCCGAAGCGATGGGCGAGGCGCAGGGCGATCCCTGTATCATGAACCTGTGGGTTCACGACGGGTCGAAAGACCTGACGGTGAATCGGATGCTCTACCGCGAACTGCTGCGCGACTCGCTCGACCGGATCTTCGAGCAGAAGTACGACCACATGAAGGACTGCATCGAGTCGAAGGTCTTCGGCATCGGTTTGGAGAGCTATACGGTGGGCAGCAACGATTTCTACATCGGCTACGGCGCCAGCCGCGGCAAGATCGTCACGCTCGACACGGGCCACTTTCACCCCACGGAGCTGGTGGCCGACAAACTCTCGTCGCTGCTGCTCTTCACGCCCGAGGTGATGCTCCACGTCTCGCGTCCCGTGCGCTGGGATTCGGACCACGTGACGATCATGAACGACGATACGTTGGAGCTGTGCAAGGAGATCGTGCGCTGCGACGCGCTCGATAGGGTGCACATCGGTCTGGACTATTTCGACGCTTCGATCAACCGCATCGGCGCCTACGTGATCGGTTCGCGCGCCACGCAGAAGTGCATGATGCAGGCGTTGCTGGAACCGCTGGCCAAGCTGCGCGCGTACGAGGCCGACGGACAGGGCTTCGAGCGTCTGGCGCTGCTCGAAGAGTCGAAGTCGCTGCCGTGGAACGCCGTGTGGGACATGTTCTGCCTGAAAAACGACGTGCCGGTGGGCGAGGAGTTCATCGCCGACGTCCAGCGCTACGAAGCCGAAGTAACCTCCAAACGATAGAGCCATGTACAGAATCGTATTGAACGAAACCTCCTACTACGGTGCGGGTTGCCGCTCGGTGATCGCCGAGGAGGTTCGCAAGCGCGGCTTCCGCAAGGCGCTGCTGGTCACGGACAAGGATCTGATCCGTTTCGGCGTGGCCGAAAAGATCGGGCGCGTGCTCGCCGACGCGGGCATCCCCTATGAGATTTACAGCGAGATCAAGGCCAACCCCACGATCCGCAACGTGCAGCAGGGCGTCGAGGCCTTCAAGCGTTCGGGCGCCGACTTCATGGTCGCGCTGGGCGGCGGCTCGTCGATCGACACGGCCAAAGCCGTGGGGATCATCGTCAACAATCCCGAGTTCGCCGACGTGCGTTCGCTCGAAGGGACGGCGGCGACCAAGCACCGCGCCGTGCCGACCTTCGCCGTACCCACGACGGCGGGTACGGCGGCCGAGGTGACGATCAACTACGTCATCACCGACGAGGAGGCCAAGCGCAAGATGGTCTGCGTCGATCCCAACGACATCCCGATGTGCGCCGTGATCGACTGCGAACTGATGTACTCGATGCCCAAGGGGCTGACCGCCGCCACGGGTATGGATGCGCTGACGCACGCCGTCGAGGGCTACCTCACGCCGGGGGCGTGGACGATGAGCGACATGTTCGAATTGAAGGCGATCGAGCTGATCGCGCGACACCTGAAAAACGCCGTCGACGACGGCAGCGACGAGACGGCCCGCGCGGGCATGGCCGAGGCGCAGTATATCGCCGGCATGGGCTTTTCGAATGTGGGGCTGGGCATCGTCCACTCGATGGCTCACCCGCTGGGAGCCTTCTACGACACGCCGCACGGCGTGGCCAACGCCACGTTGCTGCCCTACGTCATGGAGTACAACGCCGAGTCGCCGTCGCGTGCAAAATACCTCGATATCGCCCGCGCCATGGGCGTGAAGACCGACGGCATGAGCGTCGACGAGGGGGTGCGCGCTGCCGTCGACGCGGTGAAAGCCCTCTCGCTGAGCATCCGCATCCCGCAGCGTCTGCACGAGCTGGGCGTGCGCGAGGAGGATATTCCGGCGCTGGCGGTGGCTGCGTTCAACGACGTCTGCACGGGCGGCAATCCCCGTCCGACGTCCGTCGAGGAGATCGAGCGGTTGTACCATATCGCCTATTGACATGGAAATTCTGATCGGATTGTTGATTATCGCCGTCGGGAGCTTCGGACAGTCGAGCTCCTACGTGCCGATCCGCAAGGTGCGCGACTGGTCGTGGGAGAGCTTCTGGCTGGTGCAGGGCATCTTCGCATGGATCGTCTTCCCGTGGCTGGGTGCGAGTCTGGCGCTGCCCGAAGGGGTGACGCTCGGTGCGCTGTGGGCGGCGGGCGGCGCCTGGCAGTCGGTCTTCTACGGCGTGCTGTGGGGTGTCGGGGGACTGACCTTCGGCCTGTCGATGCGCTATCTGGGCGTGGCGCTCGGACAGTCGATCGCACTGGGTACCTGCGCAGCGTTCGGCACGCTCTTCCCCGCGCTGCTGGCGGGGCAGAATCTCTTCCGCGGCGAGGGGCTGGCGCTGTTGCTGGGCGTCTGCATCACGCTGGCGGGCATCGCCGTGATCGGCTATGCCGGTTCGCTGCGTTCGCGTCTGCTCAGCGACGAGGAGCGCCGTGCGGCGGTGAAGGATTTCGCGCTGACCAAGGGGTTGCTGGTGGCGCTGCTGGCCGGTGCGATGAGCGCCTGTTTCAGTCTGGGCCTCGAAAGCGGCGCGGCCATTCAGGCGGCGGCCGTCGCAGCCGGCGTGAAGGAGCTTTTCGCGCTGAATCCGGTGATTCTGCTCGTGACGCTCGGCGGTTTCGCGACCAATGCCGCCTACTGCATCTTCTGCAACGTGAAAAACCGCACGGGCCGCGACTACTTCTCGGTACCGGCGGGCGTGTGGGTCAACAACGTGCTCTTCTGCGCGCTGGCCGGCGTGCTGTGGTACTCGCAGTTCTTCGGGCTGGGCATGGGCAAGAGCTTCTTCGCAGAGGCGCCGCTGATGCTGGCCTTCTCGTGGAGCATCCTCATGTCGCTCAACGTGCTGTTCAGCAATCTGTGGGGCATCCTGTTGCACGAGTGGCGCGGCGTCGACCGCCGTACGGCGGCGGTGCTCGTGACGGGTCTGCTGATCCTGATCTTTTCGACCGTATATCCGCAACTGGTAAAATAGAGAAAACGATGAAACTGATTGATAACGAATCGCTCGACCGCCAGATCGGGGTAGTGGCCGAGGTGGCCGGCTACCTCTGGGAGCGCGGCTGGGCCGAACGCAACGGCGGCAACATCTCGGTCAACGTCACCGGACTTTGCGCCGATGCCGTTTGCGAACTGCCCGCGCTGGACGGGCCTTACCCCCTTCCCAAACCGGTGCCGCACATCGCGGGCGGCTGTTTTCTGGTCACGGGCACGGGACGCCGCATGCGTTACGTGGCATCGCAGCCGCTGGCGAACGTCGCGCTGATCCGCGTGGCTGCCGACGGCGCATCCTACGAGATCGTCGCCGACGAGCCGGTGCGTCCGACCTCCGAACTGCCCGCGCACCTCTCGGTGCACGACTATCTGATCGGCGCGGGGCGTCCCGAGCGGGCGGTGGTGCATACGCATCCCATCGAGCTGGTGGCGATGACGCACAATCCCGAATTTCTGGGCAAAGACGTGCTCACGCGGCTGTTGTGGAGCATGATCCCCGAGACGCGCGCCTTCTGTCCCAAGGGGCTGGGCATCGTTCCCTACACGCTGCCCGGCTCGCAGGAGTTGGCCGACCGGACGATCGCCCTGCTGGACGACTACGACGTGGTGATGTGGACCAAACACGGCGCACTGGCCATCGGCACCGACCTGATCGAGGCGTTCGACCAGATCGACGTGCTGTCGAAATCGGCCAAGATCTACGAATCGGCCCGCTCGATGGGATTCGTCCCCACGGGAATGAGCGACGCCGAGATGCAGGAACTCAAAGAGGTCTTCGGCCTCTGACGAAAGGGTAGGATCGGTTTTTCGGTACCCTTTTTTACCCTCGCCCGATCGGGACAGGTTCGCCTTCGGCGGTCCTTTTCTGCGTTCGGCATAGTCCGTGGGCGACTTACGCGCCCGCTTACCGGAAAGGTTAGTTTTTAATTAGGTGGTGCGGACTGTTCCCTTGCGGAACAGTCCGTTTTTTGTGCCGCAGGGTTGACCGTCTGCCGGAAATTGGCTATCTTGCGGGAAAAAGATTCCGTATATGAAACAAAAGATCGTGCTGCTGCTCGCTGCGGCCCTGCTGTTGTGTTCCGGCGTGCTGGCCCGCCGTGCTCCGCGCCACGTCGTACCCCGCGCTGCGGAGCTCAATTTCGCCTTTCTGACCGACGTGCACGTGACGCCCCGCGGCGAGTCCGACTCGCTGCTGCGGGCCGCCGTGGCCGAGATCAACGCCTCGGCGGTCGATTTCGTACTGGTCACGGGCGATCTCTGCAACATGGGCAGCGACGCCGAACTGCATTGCGTGCACGGCATCCTCAAACGTTTGCGCAAGCCGTGGTTCGCCGTGCCCGGCAACCACGAGACGACATGGTCGGAGAGTGCCTGCACGACCTTCGGCCGTCTGTTCGGCAATGACGGCCGGCTGGCGTTCCGTGCGGGCGGCTACCTCTTCGTCGGCTTCACGGCGGGACCCTACATGAAGATGGCCGACGGTTCGGTTCGGCGCGAGGATCTGCAATGGGTCGAAGAGCGGATGCGGGCGGCGCGTCCCGGCGAGCGGATCGTCACGTTCTGCCACTATCCGCTGACGAACGACGTGACCAACCGCACGGCTGTCACGCAACTGCTGCGCCGCTACGACGTGCGTTTCGACCTGTGCGGCCATTACCATACGCTGCGTCTCTGCAACTTCGACTCGATTCCCGGGCTGATGGGCCGTTCGCTCATCCCGAAGAACCGCAGGCAGGAGCCTGCGGCGGGTTACAACCTCGTGCGGGTGTGGGGCGATTCGGTCGCCCTCTACGAGAAGCGGCTGGGCGAGGCGCCGCGGCTCTCGTTCGCAATCCCGCAGGGCAATTCGGCGGCGTTGACCGCGCTGCCGTGCGATCCGCAGCCTGCGCCGATCACCTACGAACGGACGGGTGCGGCGCTCGTGGTCGAGGACGAGGCGTCGATCTATACGGGCGTCGCCGTGGCGGGCGATACGATCTTCTACGGTACGTCGCTGGGTGTGTTGAAAGCCTATGACGTGAAGAACCGCCGCGAGGTGTGGCGGCGGCAGTTCGGCAATGCGGTCTACTCGACGCCGCTCGCGGCCGGCGGCGTGGTCGTGGCGGGCGACGCCGCGGGGGCCGTGTGGGGGCTGGATGCGGCCACGGGCCGCCGTCTGTGGCGGATCGCGGCGAAAACGCCCGTGATCGGCGACGGACTGGTGGCCGACGGCTGGCTCTACATGGGGCTGGGCAGCGGGTCGATGGCCAAGATCGAGCTGCGCACGGGCCGTATCGCCTGGGAGTTCCGTTTCGGCGAGGGGCAGCCGCAGGGGCGCCCTGCCGTGGCCGGCGGGCGCGTGGTCTTCGGGGCGTGGGACACGAACCTCTACTGCCTCGACGAAGCGACGGGCGAGCGGCTGTGGAGCTGGAACAACGGCAGCCCGCAGAAGCTCTACTCGCCGGGCCACATCGTGCCGCGCATCGTCGGCGGGCGGATATTCATCGTGGCGCCCGACCGCTGCATGACGGCGCTCGACCTGGCGACGGGCCGCGAGATATGGCGCGTCAAGCGGCGCAAGGTGCGCGAAACGACCGGCGTGAGCGCCGACGGCTCGGCGGTCTACGCCAAGACCATGGACGGCGAACTGCTGGCCGTAGCGACGGATGCCGACCGTTACACGGAGCTGTGGACGGTCGATGCCGGTTGGGGCTACGACCACAACCCCTGCCCCGTCGAAGTGCGCGAAGGGGTGGCCTACATGGCCAACCGCACGGGTTGCGTGGCGTCGGTGAGCGGCGACGGACGGCTGTTCTGGGCCGAGAAATTCGCCTCGTCGGCTGCCAACGACTTCTTCGTCGATGCCGACAACCGGCTGTGGGTGACCTTTATCGAGGGGAAGATCTTCTGTTTAGGCGATCCCGTCGTCCGTTAGGAAGACGCGGCGGAATTCGCTCTCGAAATTGGGCGTGAAGAGACCCGTGCCCAGTGTGCGGAGGATCTCTCCGATCGTCCAGAACCGTCCGCCGTCGGTCTCGTCGCTCGGCGTGACGGGGCCGTCGTAGACGGTGCGGTTGACGTAGACCAGCTCGCGCTCGCGCACCGAGTCGAAGATGTACTGCGTGAGCCGTTCGGGCGTGAACTCCGTGACGCCAAGCTCCTCGCGTACTTCGCGGCGCAGCGCTTCGTCGGGGGTCTCGCCGTAGTCGACGTGGCCGCCGACGGCCGTGTCCCAGCGCCCGGGCTGAATATCTTTCCACAGCGGGCGTTTCTGCAAATAGAGCTCGCCCCGGCTGTTGAACAGGTGCAGATGTACGACCGGATGCAGCAACCGCCGCCCGTCGTGGCATTCGCCGCGCGTGGCGCAGCCGACGACCCGTCCCGTCTCGTCGACGACGGGGAAGAGTTCCGAAGGATTGTCCCGATTCATTCGATACCTTAATATTTATGTTTCGCGCGATCCGTCCGGATCACGGCCGAACGGACGTGTTCCGATCCGCGAGATTCAGCAGATAGACGTTCGCATCGGTGTAACGGCCGTCTTCGAGCAGTTCGGCGCGATGTTCGACGTGGTCGAGCGTGAAGCCGAGCCGCTGCGGGATGCGGTTGCTCGGCCCGTTGCCCGTGGCGCATTTGATCGCGACGCAGCGCATCGCTAGCTCCTCGCGCGCCATGCGGCAAAGCGCCCGGACGGCCGTCGTGACGATGCCGCGCCCCTGCCACGCCTCGCGGAGCCAGTAACCGATTTCGGTGGTGCGGGCAAGCGGATCGGTCGACTTGAAACCGATGAGTCCGATGAAACGCTCCCCGTCGCGGATCGTGAAGACCGCTTCGCGGTAGGGAGCTTCGAGTACGGAGCGGACGAAGCGCAGCGAATCCTCCTCGCTGCGGGTGAACTGCACGAAGGGTAGCCAGCGTCCCAGGTAGGCGCGTTCGCCGTCGATGGCGGCGAAGATGTCGGCCGCATCGGCCGTCCGGAGTTCGTGCAGCGCGATGCCGGGCAGGATCGGAATCGTTTTCATGCGGACAAAGATAGTGCAAGCCGAGGGCAAAAGCAAACGAAGTTTGCGGCTTTGCCGAGGCGCCGCCTATCTAAGCGGAAGCTCGTCTTCCGCAAAGTGCGCAAGCCGAGGGCAAAAGCAAACGGAGTTTGCGGTTTTGCCGACGTAGCTTATCTGAGCGGAGGTTTGTCCTCCGTGAAGTGCGCAAGCTGCGAGCAGAACCAAATTTATTCGGGTTTTGCCGAGGCGGAGTATCTACGGCACAGTCAAAGTACGATTTTCCTTTGTCAGTCCGCGGCCGGCGGAGGATGCGTCGGCCGCCTGTGGCGGCTGCGGGCTGCCGCTCTTCGGGTTTTGACCGAAGAGCGAATCTTTCGAAATTGTATTTTGGCAGACCTCCGATCTGCGGGATCGCACTGCAAAAATAGCGGAAGCAGTGACGGCAGCGGCGCGAGCGCCCGGAGCGATCGTGCGAAAAGCGAAGTCTTTCGTGATCGCTCAGCGAGCGCAGGTGGCGACACCCGCTACTTTTCGCGGTGCTTGATCTTTTGGTGCTTTTGGATCAAGCCAAAAGCACAGAAAAAGAATTTTGAGAGAAGAAAAATTTTTCGATCGATTCTTCGGGAAGCATCCCGACCTTCGATTGGGCGTTTCCTGCGAAGAGCGGATTTACCACCTTTTGTCACCAAAAGGTGGCGCCAAAAGTGTCCGCAGGGCACCTTCGTCGGGATCGGACGGCGGTTCTCACTGAGCGGGCACAAAAGACTGCGCTGTTGCGGCGCAAAAGATTGCACCGCTTCGACTGTGGCGGCTCGGCAAAGTCCGCAAGAGGCCTCTGCACTCGCCTGCTGCCCGTCGTTTTGCACACCCGCTCCGGGCGCTCGAACCGCCGTCCGATCTGTTTCCTCCTCCGGTGCAATGCGGAGATTATTGTGCGCTGCGCGCAACTGTGATTATTTGTTTGCGTCCGCACGTGGCAGGCCTCTGGTCTTCCGACGCGATGGGTGCCTGTCTTCCGGATCAAGTTAAAACCCATCCTCTCTTCCGTATCGGCTGTGCGGAAAGAGGAGCGATTCTTCCCGTTCGGGTGCCGGAGGTGGTAAAAACCATTTATTTTTTGAAAAAAAGAGCCCGACTATTTTTTAATTCGCAAAACTATTCTATCTTTGCACTCGATTTCGCCGAATAAGCGGAATCGGTTGACGCAAGGTTCTTTGAGACAGATAGGAATGGAAAATCCTGCGCCGATATTTGGCGGTTCGGAATATTATTCTTATCTTTGCAGTCCAAAACGGTTCATGCCGATGTAGCTCAGCCGGTCAGAGCAGCTGATTTGTAATCAGCAGGTCGTGGGTTCGAATCCCTCCATCGGCTCTACATCGCAAACCAACAGGGGAAGTTACCAGAGTGGCCAAATGGGGCAGACTGTAAATCTGCTGGCTTACGCCTTCGGTGGTTCGAATCCATCACTTCCCACTTTTAAAAAGAGCGTGCCGGTTGGAGGATGCAAAACCTCGGTGCGACGCAGGGCTCAGGGCGCTCGTCGCGAGGAGGGAGGGTGGACTCTGATACGGTATATTTTTGCGGAAGTAGCTCAGTTGATAGAGCATTAGCCTTCCAAGCTAAGGGTCGCGAGTTTGAGCCTCGTCTTCCGCTCCAAGATTCAGAAAACGGGTGATGTAGCCGTCGTGCGGCATGCGTCGCACCGTTGTTCTGCGAAGAAAACGGCTGTTAAGAGATTTTTTGAATTCTAATACATTACAACTATGGCAAAAGAGAAATTTGACCGTTCGAAACCGCATGTGAACATCGGTACCATCGGACACGTAGACCACGGTAAGACGACGCTGACCGCCGCAATTACCACCGTACTTGCAAAAGCGGGTCTGTCGGAGCTTCGCTCGTTCGACTCGATCGACAACGCACCCGAAGAGAAGGAGCGCGGTATCACGATCAACACGTCGCACGTCGAGTATCAGACCGCTAACCGTCACTACGCTCACGTGGACTGCCCCGGACACGCCGACTATGTGAAGAACATGGTTACGGGTGCCGCTCAGATGGACGGTGCCATCCTCGTAGTTGCTGCTACGGACGGTCCTATGCCTCAGACCAACGAGCACGTGCTGCTCGCCCGTCAGGTGAACGTGCCGAAGATTGTCGTTTTCCTGAACAAGTGCGACATGGTCGACGATCCCGAAATGCTCGACCTCGTCGAGATGGAGGTACGCGACCTGCTCAACAAGTACGAGTACGACGGCGACAACGCTCCCATCATCCGCGGTTCCGCTCTGGGTGCCCTCAACGGCGAGCCGAAGTGGGAGGAGAAGGTCATGGAGCTGATGAATGCCGTGGACGAGTACATTCCGCTGCCGCTGCGTGAGAACGAGAAGCCCTTCCTGATGCCTGTCGAGGACGTGTTCTCGATCACGGGCCGCGGTACGGTGGTTACCGGCCGTATCGAGACCGGTGTCATCAAGGTCGGCGATCCCGTCGAGATCATCGGTCTGGAGGAGAAGGTGCTCACCTCGACCTGCACGGGCGTGGAGATGTTCCGCAAGCTGCTCGACGAGGGCGAGGCCGGCGACAACGTGGGTCTGCTCATGCGCGGTATCGACAAGAAGGAGGTAAAGCGCGGTATGGTCGTTGCCAAGCCGGGTTCGATCACTCCCCACACCAAGTTCGAGGCTGAGGTCTATATCCTGAAAAAGGAGGAGGGTGGCCGTCACACGCCGTTCCACAACAAATACCGTCCCCAGTTCTACCTGCGTACGATGGACGTAACCGGCGAGATCGCTCTGCCGGAGGGTGTAGACATGGTGATGCCGGGCGACCACGTTACCATTACCGTAACGCTCATCTACCCGGTTGCACTGAACGAGGGTCTGCGTTTCGCTATCCGCGAGGGCGGCCGTACGGTAGGTGCGGGTCAGATTATCAAGATTCTTGAGTAATACGACCGATAACAGGTGCGGAATTCCGGTTCCGCACCCCTTTTTAGGAGCATAGTTCAAGGGTAGAATAGCGGTCTCCAAAACCGTTGATGGGAGTTCGAATCTCTCTGCTCCTGCTAAAAGATAAAAGTTCGCAATATGCTTAACTACATCAAAGAATCGTACAAGGAGCTCGTCGAGAAGGTGTCTTGGCCTACCTTCGCACAATTGCAGAGTTCAACGATCGTCGTCATGGTGGCGTCGTTGATTTTTGCTTTGGTCGTGCTGGTCATGGACATTTCGTTCGAGAACCTTATGAAAGGCATATACAGTTTCCTCGGCAATATCGGTCACTAATCTTCAATGCGACTGACTGGCTATGAGCGAGATTAAGAAACAATGGTATGTGATCCGCGCCGTGGGCGGTAAGGAGAATAAGGTGAAGGAGTACATCGAATCCGAAATTCGCCACAACCACCTCGAAGATTACATCTCTCAGATACTGATTCCTACCGAAAAAGTCTATACTATCCGCAACGGTAAGAAGATTTCGAAAGAAAAAGTGTCCTATCCGGGCTACGTCCTCATCGAGGCGGCCTTCGTAGGGCAAATTCCGATCATCATTCGCAACACTCCCAATGTGCTGGGCTTCCTGGGCGATACCAAGGAGGAGAGCCGGAAGATGATTGCGACTCCCTTACGTCCACAGGAGGTGAGCCGCATTCTGGGCCGGGTCGACGAACTCAGCGAAATGGAGGAAGAGAACGAGGTTCCCTTCTTTGTCGGCGAGACCGTCAAGGTTACGGACGGTCCTTTCTCGAGCTTCCAAGGTACCATCGAGGCAGTCGACAACGAACGCAAGAAACTGACGGTCTCCGTGAAGATTTTCGGTCGCAAGACTCCTATGGAGTTGAGCTTTACACAAGTAGAAAAAGAATAATTAACCAAGGAAAATTATGGCAAAAGAGGTCGCTGCATTTATCAAATTGCAGATTAAAGGTGGTGCTGCCAATCCTTCACCCCCAGTGGGTCCTGCGTTGGGTTCCAAGGGAGTCAATATCATGGACTTCTGTAAACAGTTCAATGCACGTACCCAGGACAAGGCGGGGAAGGTCCTTCCAGTCATCATCACGGTTTATAGCGATAAGTCGTTCGACTTTGTTGTTAAACAGCCGCCCGTAGCCATCCAGCTCAAAGAAGCCGCGAAGGTCAAGAGCGGTTCCGCGCAGCCCAACCGCGACAAGGTCGGCGAGGTCACGTGGGAACAGATCGAGGCGATCGCCAGGGACAAGATGCCCGACCTGAACTGCTTCACCGTCGAAGCTGCCATGCGTATGGTCGCCGGTACTGCTCGCAGTATGGGCATCAACGTAAAAGGCGAATTTCCTAAAAAGTAACGTAGCATGAGCAAGTTAACGAAAAATCAGAAAAATGCCTACGCGAAGGTCGAGCCCAACAAGGCGTACAAGCTCGCTGAGGCCGCAGCTCTTCTGAAGGAAATTACCTTTACGAAATTCGATGCTTCGGTCGACATCGACGTCCGTCTGGGCGTCGATCCCCGCAAGGCGAATCAGATGGTGCGCGGCGTCGTGACGCTGCCCCACGGTACGGGTAAGACGGTGCGCGTGCTGGTGCTCTGCACTCCTGAAAAGGAGGAGGAGGCCAAGGCCGCCGGTGCCGATTACGTCGGTCTGGACGAATACGTCGAGAAGATCAAAGGCGGCTGGACCGACGTGGATGTCATCATCACCACGCCGAACGTCATGGGCAAGGTGGGTGCGCTGGGCCGCATTCTAGGTCCCCGCGGCCTGATGCCGAACCCCAAGACGGGTACGGTGACGATGGACGTTGCCAAAGCTGTAAGCGAAGTTAAAGCCGGCAAGATCGACTTCAAGGTCGACAAGTTCGGTATTGTTCACACATCGATCGGTAAAGTTTCGTTTTCGCCGGAGCAGATCGTCGACAATGCCAACGAGTTCCTCTCGATGATCATGAAACTCAAACCGTCTGCCGCCAAAGGCTCTTACGTGAAGAGTATCTATCTCTCGTCGACGATGAGCCCCGGTTTGCAGATCGATGCGAAATCAGTTGAAACCAAATAACGAAGGAGGATTTAAGAGATGACCAAGGAAGAAAAAGCGGTTGTAATCAACAACCTCGCCGAGCAGCTCAACGAGTATCCTCACTTCTATCTGACCGACATCGAAACGCTCAACGCCGAGCAGACCGCTCAGTTGCGCAGAAAGTGCTTCGAGAACGAGATCAAACTCGTCGTCGTGAAGAACACCCTTTTCGGCAAGGCGCTCGAAAAGGCCGAGAAGGCGGATGCTGATCTGATGAAGGTTTTAGAGGGTTCGACCTCGGTAATGTTTGCAACGACGGCGAAGGCCCCTGCCGTTGTCATCAAGGAGTTCCGCAAGAAGAGCGAGAAACCCGTCTTGAAGGCAGCGTTCGTGGAGGAGTGCGTCTATGTCGGCGACAACCAGTTGGATGCCCTGTGCAACATTAAGAGCAAGGAAGAACTCATCGGAGAGATCGTTTCGCTCCTGCAGTCGCCTGCGAAGAATGTTATCTCTGCATTGCAAGCTAATGCAGGCCAAAAGATTGCGGGCCTCGTGAAGACGCTCGAAGAAAGAAACTAATTACGAACAAAAACAAGAATTTAATAAAAATTACAACTATGGTAGATGTAAAGAAACTGGCAGAAGAATTGGTAAATTTGACTGTTAAGGAAGTAAACGAATTGGCTACCGTCCTCAAAGAGGAGTACGGCATTGAACCCGCTGCTGCAGCTGTTGCGGTTGCTGCTCCCGCAGCCGGTGCCGGCGAGGCTGCCGCCGCCGAGAAGACGTCGTTCGATGTCATCCTGAAAAACGCAGGTCAGTCGAAACTCCAGGTGATCAAGGTCGTTAAGGAGATCGCAGGTCTGTCGCTGGGCGATGCCAAGGCGCTGGTCGACGGTGCTCCCAAGGCCGTTAAGGAGGGTGTCTCCAAGGAGGAGGCTGAGTCGATCAAGGGCCAGCTCGAGGAGGCAGGTGCTGAAGTTGAAGTCAAGTAGTTTCGTCACTACTTTCGTAGTTTCAGACAACTCAGGTGTAGAGTTTACCCCCAAAGTAAGCTCTATGCCTTTTCTCGTCTAAGAAAAGGGAGTGCCGTCGGAGCTGTGCCCTTTTCTTGGATTTTGGAATGCTCTGAGGGTATAATGTGTTTACGCTGAGAGCATTGCCGCAGGTTATGGAGACCTGTCGGAAAGGAAGGTACCCGATTGAAAGAACAAACTTCAACTTAATTTGGATTTACCGATGTCCACAAATACAACACAACAAAGAATTAGCTTCTCGACAGTGAAAAACCGGGTTCCCTATCCGGATCTGCTCGAGGTACAGCTGAAATCATTCCGAGATTTTTTCCAGATGGACACCACGGCCGAGAATCGCAAGAACGAGGGCCTCTACAAGGTGTTTCAGGAGAATTTCCCAATTACGGATACCAGAAACAATTTCGTTCTCGAGTTTATCGACTACTACGTCGATCCGCCCCGTTACTCGATCGAGGAGTGCTTGGAGCGCGGTCTGACGTACAGCGTGCCCTTGAAGGCCAAGTTGAAGCTCTATTGCACCGATACGGAGCACGAAGATTTCGGTGTCGTCGTTCAGGACGTCTATTTCGGTACGATTCCCTATATGACCGAACGGGGTACGTTCGTCATCAACGGTGCGGAGCGCGTCATCGTGTCGCAGCTGCACCGCTCGCCGGGTGTCTTCTTCGGACAGAGCATGCATACCAACGGTACGAAACTCTATTCGGCGCGTATCATCCCCTTCAAGGGGTCGTGGATCGAGTTCGCCACGGACATCAACAACGTGATGTACGCCTACATCGACCGCAAGAAGAAGCTGCCCGTCACGACCCTTTTGCGGGCCATCGGTTTCGAGGCGGATCAGCAGATCCTCGAAATATTCGATCTCGCCGACGAGGTGAAGGTCACCAAGGCCAATCTGAAAAAGGCCGTCGGCCGGATGCTGGCCGCGCGCGTGCTCTCGACATGGGTCGAGGATTTCGTCGATGAGGATACGGGCGAGGTAGTCTCCATCGAGCGTAACAACGTCATCGTCGACCGCGAGACCGTCTTGCAGGAGGAGCACATCGAACAGATCATCGAGAGCGGTGCCAAGACGATCCTGCTGCACAAGGAGAATCCGTCGGGCATCGATTTCTCCATTATATATAATACGTTGCAGAAAGACCCGTGCAACTCCGAAAAGGAGGCTGTCGTCTACATCTACCGGCAGCTGCGCGCTTCCGAACCGCCCGATGAGGCTACGGCGCGCGACGTGATCGAGAAGCTCTTCTTCTCGGACAAGCGTTACGATCTGGGCGACGTGGGCCGTTTCCGTATCAACAAGAAGCTGGGGTTGGAGATCGATCCCGAAATCCGCACGCTTACGCGCGAGGACATCATCGCCATTATCAAGTACCTCATCCAGCTCATCAACTCGCGCGCCGAGGTGGACGACATCGACCACTTGTCGAACCGCCGTGTGCGCACCGTCGGCGAGCAGCTGTCGAATCAGTTCTCGGTGGGCTTCGTGCGTATGGCGCGTACGATCCGCGAGCGCATGAACGTGCGCGACAACGAGGTCTTCACGCCCGTCGACCTGATCAACGCCAAGACGCTGTCGAGCGTCATCAACTCGTTCTTCGGCACCAGCCAGCTGTCGCAGTTCATGGACCAGATCAATCCGCTGGCCGAAATTACGCACAAACGCCGTCTGTCGGCGCTCGGTCCCGGCGGTCTGTCGCGCGACCGCGCCGGTTTCGAGGTGCGCGACGTGCACTACACGCATTACGGCCGTCTCTGTCCGATCGAGTCGCCGGAAGGTCCCAACATCGGTCTGATCTCGTCGCTGTGCGTCTATGCCAAGATTTCGGACATGGGCTTCATCGAGACGCCCTACCGTTCGGTGAACGACGGCGTGATCGATCTGGACAACAGCCATATCCGCTACTACTCCGCCGAAGAGGAGGAGGGAAAGGTGGTCGCCCAGTCGAACGTTCCGATCGACGACGAGGGCCATTTCCTCCAACCGAACCGTATCAAGGCGCGTAAAGGCGCCGATTTCCCCGTGGTGACGGACAAGGAGGTCGACCTGATGGACGTGGCTCCGAACCAGATCGCTTCGATCGCCGCCAGCCTGATCCCCTTCTTGGAGCACGACGACGCCAACCGTGCGCTGATGGGATCGAACATGATGCGCCAGGCCGTTCCGCTCGTCACGTGCGAAGCGCCGATCGTCGGCACGGGCATCGAGAAGGACATGATCTCCGACAGCCGCATCCAGATCGTCGCCGAGGGCGACGGCGAGGTGGTTTTCGCCGATGCCACGCAGATCCGCATCAAATACGAACGTACGCCGGACGAAGTCGTCTGCTCGTTCGCTCCCGAGGTGACCACCTACGAGCTGCCGCGCTACCGCCGTACCAACCAGAATACGTCGATTACCCTCAAACCGGTCGTGCTGACGGGCGACCGCGTGACGAAGGGGCAGATCCTGACCGAAGGCTACTCGACGCAGGGCGGCGAGCTGGCGCTCGGCCGCAACCTGAAAGTGGCCTACATGCCGTGGAAGGGATACAATTTCGAGGACGCGATCGTGATCTCGGAGCGTATCCAGCGCGAGGACATCTTCACCTCGGTGCACGTCGACGAGTACATCATGGAGGTGCGCGACACCAAGCGCGGTGTCGAGGAGCTGACCTCCGACATTCCCAACGTGAGCGAAGACGCCACGAAGGATCTGGACGCCAACGGTATTATCCGCATCGGCGCCAACGTCCACCCGGGCGACATCCTCATCGGCAAGATCACGCCCAAGGGCGAGAGCGATCCTTCGCCGGAGGAGAAGCTGCTGCGCGCCATCTTCGGCGACAAGGCGGGCGACGTGAAGGACGCTTCGCTCAAAGCGCAGCCCTCGCTGCACGGCGTGGTGATCGACACCAAACTTTACAGCCGCGCCGGCAAGGAGGCCAAGAAGTCGAAGGCCGCCGAGAAGGCGATGCTCGAAAAGCTCGACGAGAAATTCGCCGCCGAGATCGCCGATCTGACCAAACTGCTCGTGCAGAAGCTCTGGTCGCTCGTGCAGGGCAAGACCACGACGGGCGTCACCGACTATTTCGGTGCGGAGCTTTACGCCGCCGGTACGAAATTCACGCAGAAGATGCTCGAAGAGCTGTCGCGTCAGACGACCGACGAGCGCACGGGCGTCCCGACGGGTTTCCTCAATCTCGGATCGTGCGGCTGGACGTCGGACGAGCATGTCAACGCCCTGATCGAGGCTACGATCAACAACTATACGATCGAGTGGAAGAAGGCCGACGCCGCGATCAAGCGCGAGAAGTACAACCTCACCAACGGCGACGAGCTGCCGCAGACGGGCGTCATCCAGATGGCCAAGGTCTACATCGCCAAGAAGCGCAAGTTGAAGGTGGGCGACAAGATGGCCGGCCGTCACGGCAACAAGGGTATCGTGGCGCGTATCGTGCGCGACGAGGACATGCCCTTTCTGGAAGACGGTACGATCGTCGACATCTGTCTGAACCCGCTGGGCGTACCTTCGCGAATGAACCTCGGCCAGATCTACGAGGCCGTGCTCGGTTGGGCGGGCCGCGAGCTGGGCGTGAAGTTCGCCACGCCGATCTTCGACGGCGCTTCGCTCGACCAGATCAACGAGTATACCGCCGAGGCAGGTATCCCGCGCAGCGGCCGCACCTACCTCTACAACGGCGAGACGGGTGAGCGTTTCGACCAGCCGGCCACCGTCGGCGTGACCTACATGCTCAAACTGGGCCACATGATCGACGACAAGATGCACGCCCGTTCGATCGGTCCCTACTCGCTCATCACGCAGCAGCCGTTGGGCGGTAAGG
>OLGD01000148.1_pt1 | contig 142890 bp, 154 predicted proteins | sample 1605311 | NCBI WGS metagenome assembly OLGD01 (sample SAMEA3888917, study PRJEB22519) | human gut metagenome | biome: human gut; feature: human-associated habitat; material: faeces | place: Denmark | collected 2010 | reverse complement strand
CTCGCTTTCTCCGCCACAAAATCGTAAGCGTCGCCAAACATCAGCTGTGCGCCACCGGCCAGCTGCTCGTAAGACTTATAGCTTTCATAAGATGCCTTGCCGATATCGGTCACAACATCAGCCAGTTTCTTCATGCCGGCAACAATGGCTCCACCGGCAATAGCCGTTTTCAGAACACTCGCAAAGGTTGATGTTTTCCGGGACGCGCCATCAATCCCGCGGTCGTATTCACTTGAATCAAGGGATATTTTTCCCAAGAGTTCAAAGACGGTCAATGGTCTTCACCTTCTTTCGTGAAGATATCAGGAGGTTCAAAAGACAGTATTTTCTGTGACTGTTTGATAATATCGGCAAGGTCTTCTTTGCCGGTTTCCTGTGCGGAATTTAGCCTTATTGTCTCTCGATAACCCGCAAATGACTGTTCAAAATTCTTGTGCAACCAGCATTCCCAGAGTGTCTGCTCTTCCACTTCCTCGTTGTGCATGGTAACGACTTCGCTGATAAATTCGCTCAGCCGCCCGGTGCGGATCATCATATTCAGCAGGGTCATAGGATCAGAATACCGCTGAAAGAGGAGGTCAGTGAAGCGGATATCCCCTATTTGAACAGCCTTGCAGCAGCCCCAAAAAAATTCTTGAATTCCTCTTTCTTGATGGTATCGACCACCATATCCATGAACACGTCCATGGGCAGGGCGGCAATTTCTTTCGTACTCATACCGGACAGCCCGGAAAGGAACCTGTAGATGTCATCCTCGCATCTGGGCAGGTTGGAGAAAACCACGTCCGCGATATTTACGGCAATGGTGATACCGACAGATGCCGCGCTCGGCTTATTTTTCGTCCCGGTCATCGCCTTGACGTCATCGGCTTCAAAGGCGTTCTTAAACTCTTTCACGCCGATGCTCGAAACAATTTTGAACATGGGGAATACATCCGCTGCCGTCAGGTCACGCAGGGTATACTTTTTCTCGTCCATCGAAAATATCCTTTCGTTGTAAAAATAGATTCAGAGCCGGGTTCCCCCGGCTCCATATCAGCTTTCCTTAGGAGTATTGGATTCACCGGTGGTCGTAGATGCCTTAGGATAGTAAATGTGCCAAGGCAGTGTGTCCTTGTCGGTGGAATCGCCAAACTCCGCGTAGCTCTCAAAGGTGTACTTGCCAGCCGCACCGTCCTTGTTCTTACCCTCGTGCTCAAAACCGGACGTGCAAAGGGCATTTTCCAGAATGGCAATGATATACTTGCCCTTCAGGGTCTTGCCCACAAAGGCGATATTCTCCCAGTAGTCGCCATCCTCGATATCCGTCTTGGATTCAATCACATCGTAGTTGGCGTCGGCGGAATTGCCCTCCTGTCCCAGAGTTGCCGCCTGAATGATATCCTTGGTCAGCTCAGCAAGGTTGATCTCCATGGTAGCCGTTTCACTGGTCTTCTGCGCCAAGCCCTTGGATTTTACACCGATACCGTCAACTTCGATGTTAGTGACCTCCGGGGTAATGGTGAACTTGGAACCACCATTGGTCGCGCCTACAAGGGAATCCGCGAAATTCCAACCCGCGCTTTTACCTTCGGTTGCGGGGGTATACTTCAGCCCCTTGTGAATCGTTCCGGCACCGAAAACGATATTTTCCGGGGTCTTTTTCGTAACGCCGGATTTGCCGAAAATTGCCATTAGCTCACGCTCCATTCTTTAACTGTAAGATTGATTTGGATACGGTCTAACTCCGCATCCTCTGTGGGAACGGGCTGGGCGTCCCCATAAGCGATAGCTACCACAGAGCCATCGTCAAACGGAAACGCCCGTCCCTCCAGTGTGAAATAGTTTCTGATTTTGTTTTTCGCCGCTTCCAGAACTGTTTCAGATCCGGCACCGCGGGCAAACCCGGTCAGGGTGAAGGTGCATTCCTGCAAGCCGTCCTCCGTCATGGATTCGGATTCCAGATAGTCGCCAACACAATAGGGGTATTCCGGTCTTTTGCGGAATCGCCGAAAAGCATATTCCATCCCCATTTCCTGCATTGCGCCTTTCATGGCTTTAAGCACATTGTTTGTCATTTGCCCAGCTCCCCGAAAAGTTGTTTTGCCCGGTTGATAATGGCCTTTTTGCAGCTGTTGAAAGCTTTCTGCAGCGTCTTGTTCGGCTTCTTGCCGCGGGTAAAGCGGAATTTGTCGTACAGTGGGTCGTAATACACCCAGCCGCCTTTCCTGCCGTCCTTGCCTGCCGCATATTCACCGGTTCCACATTCTTCCCAGATTGCATTCTGGAGGGGGCTTCCGATGGTTGCCGTTTTCCCATCCACAATGTGCGCCCAGCTGCCCTTCAGCTGTGCGGACGCGACGCGGGAATTCCTGCGGGCGGCGGATTCAATTTCAGAGGCGGCTTCCTCAAGGAACTGCTCGGTCTTGGTATCCAGCGCCGCCTTGACCGCAAGACTGTTGTTGTGGAATTCAACGACCATTTCACTGTCCTCCCGTGTACCTCAGATAGATTTCAAGCTGCTTGTGCAGCTCCATGGGATCATCAATCAGAAGCACGTCATACCGCCTCCCGGCAATGACCACGCGGGAATCTTCTGCGGTGATGACCTTGTTCAGAGCGACATAATCGGCAATGAAGACGTGGGTGGAATCTTGCATCTTTGCGCTGAAATTGGTGTACTTGCTGTCACCGTCGATCAAATCAAGCCACCCGCGCACCTTCTGCACGTCCACCCAGACTTCCACCTGCGCGGCGATATCATTGGTTTCTACGGTCTTGCACTGGATATAGGCATATACATTGCCGCCGATGCTCATACGCTCAACCCCTGCCCAAAGCGAGCCTTCATGTAAGGCTTCAGGAAGCCCAGCAGGGATTTGGGAAATCCCATACTGGAATTGTCCCCCTCCATGTTGAAATAGGTCACAGAGTGGCGGGAAATGGTCTCAGACTGAATGCCCGCTTTGTCCCTGTTCTCAAGCTGCCACTGAAGCATACGGGCTACACCCAGCTTTACATCAGCCGGATAGACGACCTTCGTGACCACCACACCGGATTCATCGTACAATTCCTCGTTTACGGCGACGGTTTGCCCATCAACCGCTTTGACCGTTACAAGGCCGGAATTCAATTCGGAATCGCTGATTTGCAGTGTGTCGCCCTCTCTGAAGGGGGTAATAGTAGGGCAAACCAGCGTCCCCTCATCCGCTACGGCAACGGCAACCGCCCGGAACGGACGCTTCTGAAAGTTGTTGTTGGTGTATCCGCGGATCAGCAGTTCAAGCGCCTGAAGCCGGGCTTCCAGCAGCGCCGGATCTATTCCGTCCGTTGTCACAAACTGCCGCAATTCGGCAACGGTCATAATCATAGCGGTACCGCCTTACTCAGTCGAAAGTTCCGCCGAAGGATCTTCTGTGGTGATCTCTACCACCTCATAGCCGTCGTGTTCCCGGAACCACTCCACCATACGGCCGTCCGTGATCTGCGCCTTGCCATAGGCGAACTGGACGCCGCCCGCACCAATGCCGCAGAACGTGGTATTGCCCTTGACCTTGATTTCATAGCCGGTAACGGTCTTTTTCTTTGCTGCCATAGTCTTCATCCTTTCTGCTTACGCGATCTTGATGTTTCTGAGAACGCCGGCATGTGCCGTGTTCTTCAGGACGGTAGCCGCCACCATCTCGACTTCGCCGTCCTTCACGGCACCGGGCGTGTTGAAGTCAGGCAGATACTGCCGGATAGCGCTGTTGCCGGTCAGAGAAGCCGCGTGGAAGCCGTCGTTCACGTCAAACTTGACAGCGTAGATGTCGGTCAGGCCGGTAACGGCGGCATTGGAAGCGCCGATGTTGCGGCTGATACCGGCCTTCACGCAGTCATTGCCGGTGACAGTGGTATCAGAAACGGTGTAGTGCTTGCCAAGATCCATAAAGCGGACGCCATCCATGGAAGTCACCTTTCTGCCGAAAGCTTCCTCGGATTCCGTCTTGTAGCCAAGCAGCCGTGCCATGGTCTGAATCTTGGCGATCATGGCGCTGTTCATCAGCAGAGCGTCTGCCTTGGTGTTCTTGATGAGCAGCTGAATCTGCTCATACAGCTGGTCGGCGTTGGTCTTCAGGTTGGTCATGGTGCTGACATCGATGGCAGAGCCAGTGCCGGTGTTGTATTCGGTGGAAGTGCCTGCCAGCATCTTGTCCAGACCGTCAAACTCGGTGGTATGGGTGGTAGCGTCGCCGTTCACCAGCGTGTAGTGGAACAGGCTGATTGCGGCCAGCACCTTTTCACGAATCTGATAAGACATGTTGTTCCAAGGACCTTCCGCCTGCTTCAGCACACGGTCGATCTGGAACTTACCGCCGAAGATTTTCAGGTCAGCGGTTTTCTTTTCCACGGTTGCCTGATTTGCGGTGTACTCTACATTCAGCGCACGGAAAGCCGCCACAGAGGGAAGCTTCTTCTGAATGTAGGAATAGGTCAGGGTGCTGCCGCCCTGAGGGGAAACGCAGTTGTCGAAAGGCAGCAGCTGAAGGATCTCAGATTCGCGCAGAAAGATATCCACGATCTGCTGAGAAACCTTGTCGGACATACCGACTTTCATTTCTGCAAGGGTCATAGCCATAGTTGATTACCTCGTTTCTTAGTTGTTTTTCGATTCATATGCCTGTCTCAGAGCATCCTCAAGGTTTTTGGGTTCACCCTCCCCATGATCTCCGTCGGGCAGCTTGTGTTCGATAACCTTCTTCTGTCCAGCGGCTTCAAACTGGGTCGGGAACTGGGTCTTCAGACCGGAAAGCTTGTCCTCCATGCCTTTGATCTTGCCGTTTTCATCCAGCGTCAGTTCCTCGGGCTTATACTTCTCGTGGAGCTTATAGGCCAGATAATCCGGGTCGAGCGCCTTAGCATCCCGAAGCGCCAGCTGGATAGCGTTATCAATTCTGGTCTTCTCAAGCTCCTTCTGAAGCTGGCCGACAGTGGTCTCGTAGCTGGTGATCTTACTCTGAAGCTCCTCGTTGCCCTTGGTGCCTTTTTTCAGATCAGTGATTACGCCGTTGGCCGTTTCCAGCTCGGCCGTCTTGCCGTCTAGCAGGGTCTGAAGGGCGTCATATTTGCCCTTGCCGACGTATTCGCCGCTTGCAAGATTGGCAAGCTTCACCTGCTTATCCTTGTTGGCTTCGCTGCCGTTGTAGGTGTTCAGCGCCTGTTCCAGCTGTGCATAGAGGGATTCACCCAAAATCTCTTTCAGAAATTCCATAGTTTTATTTCCTTTCCTGTATCGCTGCCGTTTTTAATCGTGGTGCCCTCCACAAGCAAGCGCCCATTTAAGCGTCCGGCGCAAAGACAAATTGCTGAACGGTTTAAGCGCCACGTTCAGGGCGCGGAAAAGGCACTCCGTTTCCAGAGTGCCTTTTAACCCGGTCAAATCAGCTCTTCGGCTTCGTCGTCCTCCGCATCGGGAAGACTGGGCACGGCCGTGGTCTCAAAGGCTTCCTGCTGCATCTCTCGGACAGTTGCTTCAATCAATGCGTCCACGGTGTCGATATCCAGCTTGTAGCCCTTGGATTCCAGAAACTTGCGCACATAATTCTTTTTCGCCTCGCCCATGCCGGATTCCTTGTAGATCATCTCTGCGGCTTTCACGCCGACAGCCGTCCACTTCTTCACCTGTTCCAGCTTCTCGGTGCTCACCTTCAGCTTGATCCAAGGAATCAGAAATGTGGTCAGCAGCAGTCCCAGAAGGGTAATCAGGGCGTTCACAACGGGTGTCAAATCGATCATTTTTGTTTTCTCCTTTCGGGTGTTGAAATATAAAAAGCAACCATTCGGAATTCCCGAACAGTTGCTTCTTTACGGATTAACTTGCTGAAAATGGGCATAGAAAAAGCACCATGCAAAACTGCACAGTGCTCTAATCAGTAATCGACGCTTTCGTCATAGTCCGGCTCTGATTCCGGCTGATTGGCTTCGATACAATGGTTGATTCTTTCAATGATCTCTTTTTCGGTTTTCGTTCCAGCAATCATCAGCGGATAATCCTCCCGAAAATGCCGGTAATACCGTTCTAAAGCTTCTTCCATTACTTGATGACCTCCAAAATCTTTCTGAACACTTTGTATGTCTCTGGAAAGTATTTCTTGATGCAGGCTAGCGATTCAGGGCTTGCGGCTTCAGCGGATAGGATTTCGGCGAAAATCTCCTTGCCGTTATCTCTATTCTTCCAATAGCTCAAACCATGTCCTACACCCAAAGGATATTTCACGCCAATTCCGGCTCCTTCCAGCATATCCGACACGTCGGATCTTGCAAGAAGGGAATAGTTCTGTCTGATTTCATCAATCAGGATTTGCGCTGCATCCGCTTTACGGGTTACGTTGTGCGCCTTCTTGATTTTACCGATAGCATCTTTAACCTCTTGTTTTGCGGTTCTCCCAAGAAGCCCCCCTGCGCCGCTCCTCGTAAAAACAGCTTTCCCAGTTGCGTCCACTCCGTCAAACACTTCCGTAAACGCGGTATAAGTACCAAATCCGGCATCCTTTGCCGCCAGATAATCCGTCATATGACCGTATTCGTGGAACAAAACCTGATATGGAGCTTGGTAGCTACTCCCAGATGCAGCATATGCAATGTTCAAAGTAACATTGCCCGAACCGGGCGAATAATACGCCTGCCCGCCCGTGTAGTTTGCATCCGAGGTCTTAAACTTCCCTTGGTATTTATTCCACACCGCTTTAACATCCGGGTCAGCGTTCTGAAGAGCGGCTTTAACCGCAGTTGCATGTGTTGCGCCATACGTATTGCTAATATATGCCATTTGCGGGCTCGTGTCAATGGGTTTTACCCCACCAAGATTAATATTTTCTGCGACTTTCAGATATTTTGCCTTGAAATCCTCGAAATTCTCCGTCTTGTCCAGCCCGAAGAATTTCGCCCGGTCTTGGAGGGTTTTCAGCTCGCTTTCGTCCAGCGCCCATCTGGCACGGGTCAAACATGCGCAGCGACAGTTAATAACCTCGGAAGCGCCGCCGTCAGGGTCGCCGGGGCGCATCAGGCCATTGGAAAACTTCTCGTCAAGCTCCCGGATCTCGCCATCGACTCGCCTGTGGGAATCTCTGGTGTTCCCGTCTAAGGTGGCGTCCCACTGCTTTACCACATCCGCGCCGTTGTCCTTTGCTGCCTGCTGCGCATCGGCAGTGGAGGTCTGCTGTATCCTGTGCCCCTCAGTCCGGGTGATTATTCGCGTTCGGTTCAACGGGGCCTTTGATGCATTGGCAAGATTCCGGGCAATATCGTTGTACCCCAGCCCCGTAGCAATGCCCCGGCTGATCTCCTGCGTGATGGTCTTTTTCAGCCCGGATATCTCCACACCCAGACGCTTATACAATCCCTTGCTTACCTTGGAATCCACCAGAATGGCTCGAACTGCCGCTGCCTGATCTATGGGAGCAATGACGGGGACGCCCTGTTTCGCGATGTCGTACATGGCACCAATGTAGCCGGATTCATAGGAGCGCTTCAGGTAACCTTCAATGGTGCTGTAATTGTCGCCCTGCATCTTATCCAGAATGCCGCTGATCTGCCCCTGTAAGGCTTCCTGATACTGCTTCTGATAGATCTTAGACCGTCTCTGCGATTGCAGGCGTGTCCTTACAGCATTGCTTACGTCATCCTGATTCAGTACGTCATCCAGCAGGTCTATTTCCGCCTGAAAGTCGCGGACTTTCCCGTTGATATCGGAAAGCGCCTGTTTGTACTGGGATTCCAGCTCCTTTAGCGCATCCGCCTCGGACGCCAGAAGGGACTGCAAGACTTCTTTTTCCCACCGGTTCACGTCGTATCACCTTCCGGATGAATGCCGTCCAGAGCTACCTGAGCCGCCGCTGTGGGGTCATCCTCCGGCTTTGGCAGCTTGTCCTTCACGTCGTCATAGTCCAGCTCAAGGGCCTCACACACGAGCTGGGCGGTCAGCTCCTGCCCCAACATGGAAGCAGTGTTCAAAATCGTGGTGACCTTCGCCTGCTGCTCCTGCGCTTTCACAAGGTCGATCTGGGCGTTTTCCTGAGCGTTTGTGATGATCTCACGCTCAAAGTCGAAATACACGTCCTTCTGCTCGTAGTCAGTACCGTTTCTGTCGTTGATTTCCTTCAGCACCAGCTTCAGCAGCTTCCGCATGAACTGGAGAAGGAACGGCTGCAGGCCGTCGCACTTCAAATCCAGATTTGCATAGGCGGATTTGATGGCAATGGACGTTGTGGCGCTGGTATCCTTCAGCGCTTCCGTGTTCACGCCCTGACCGAAGCGGAAGATATTCTTTTCGTCCACTTCCATTTTCGTTTTCCGGGCTTCCACGGGAATATCGATGGTCTTGATATCCACATCACCGCTCTCGCCCACACCAATAAGCTTTTTCGCTCTGACGTTGAAGTGCAGTTCATCCAAATTGTCACCATCAAAGCCTTTTACCACGTACAAAGCCTCGTTGGTGTCCTGAATGTTGTTCGATAGTCCGGCGTTCATCAGGTCATAATCGTCGATCAGCGCTTTGATGGTTTTCAGACTGCTGAATCGCTTTTTCCCGTTGTCCAGCCGGAAAAATGGGATTATGCCATAGTCGTCATAGAAAAGGCGGTCTTCGCCGTCCTTCTGGTACAGGATGTGCGGGCGGGGGTTGTTGGGAATTGAATCATCCCGAACAATGCTGCCGTCATCTTCCTGACAGAAGAACCATGTCTGCTGTTTGTCCCAGACCTGAATGCGCTTGATCTTCTTGTTGTCCTTGTCGATTCGGTCAACAAACCAGTAAATCACGTAGGCACACCCGTCATCCGTTTCTTTCTCGCGGACTTCCACAACGCCGGTGCTGTCAGCCACCTGAAAAGCAGTTCTGTCGTCCTCGTTCTTGTAGGCATACATGTATTCCCAGCCCTTCACCACAGTGCCGGAAATAAGGCCGTTCAGCTCGGCGACAAAGCTTTCGTTTTCGTTGAAATATGCGTCAAGCTCTGTTTGCAGCTCCGGAATGTCAGACTTCACGAACCCGCCGTGGCCGGAAAGCATGTACTGTGTCTGCTGATCCACCAGCAGTTTGAAAAACGGGTGGGAAATTTTGATATTGCTTTTCGTCTTATCTTCCTGAATCTTCCCCTCGGCGTCAATGAAGAAGATCCGATAGTCCTTGATATCGTGGTCTCCCTCATAGTAGCGCACTCCGGTTTCCGCAAACTGTTTTGCCTTGCTTGAAGCGTCATTTTCGATGAATTTTTTGATTTCGCCTACAGACAGCATTTAATCACCACCATTTCACGCCAGAAAGTCATGCTTTTTCAGCCTTTCACCGTATGTCTCCTTGATTTGCGCAATCGCCGCAACCGCAATCTGGTTCTCAAATTCCGGATGCGCGTCACAGTATTTTTCGTAATGGGTGATATCACCCAGAATTTGCTTGAAATGCTCGTGGCTGTGGGACTGCCCAAGATAGATTTCATCGGCAAACCGAAGAATTCTGACCCGGCAATCCTTGGCATGAATTTCCCGGTTTTCGTCCCGGATGGTGTCAACCTCTTTCTTGACCGTCTTCATATCCTGCTCAAGCGTCTCCATTTTGGAAAGCACTGGCTTCCATAGCCATTCAAGGATGGCAGACCATGGGTTGATTTTGATAGGGGCGATCTGGAGCAAGGTCAGCAGGATCAGCAGCCCTCCACCACTCCCGTAAACAATTTCTTTTACTGTCATTTGCGGCACTTCCTTCGATCAAATCAGCCACTTGCTGCCCGTTATGTATTTCTCCAGAGCATAGCGCATGGCGTCCATCAGGTGGTTAAAATCGTCTATCGGCACATTCAACCTGTTCCCGAATTTACCCGTATCCCAAGTGTAATTGCTGATCTCTGTGAGGAAATTCACGCACCGTGGGTGAATGATAATTTCCAGATCCTGAATCCACTGAATACCGTTTGTGATGCTGTCCTTTCCTTTTGTGGCTCCCTTGACGCGTAGGCCCAAGGTTTTCAGCTCGTCAATGGACTTCGGTTCGGCGGAATCAGCGGTGATTCTCTCTTTCCTGTAGCCCATGCTCTGCACCTTTTCCGCGATCCGCTTGTTGGAAAGCCCCTTTTCGTACATCTCGTCAAACACGAACAAACGCTTTTCCTTCTGGTCAAGAAGACCGCAGAAAAGCGTTGAGGGGTCGTTGGTATATCCAAAGTCAAGGCCGAATGCAGAAACAATACCCGGCTGCTGCCGCACCTTGTCTATGTCGAAGGCTTCTTCTTTCCAGTTCTCATAGACAAGGCCGTCCACTATGCCCCAGCCGCCCAGCCCCGCAACCGCATAGCGGCGGGGATTGCGTTTCTTCATGTCCTCGAATACTTTGATATCAGCAGCGTCCAGCCATTCATTGCATTTGTAGTTTGTAGTCATTGCAAGAATGTCAGAATCAGGCGGCGCGTCGAAGAACCGCTTTTTCAAAAAATGATGTTCGTTCCACGGGTTAAAAGTGATTGTCCATTGTTTAAACAGCCCTTCTGGAACTTCGCCACGGATAGATTCATCAAGCACGTTGAAGTCATCTTCTTTCATGACCTCATACGCTTCTTCAAGCCACGCCCAGCAAAGCACGCCGACGTCAACCGTGATTGACGTAACCTTCAAGGGATCATCTAACCCGCGGAAATATATCTTTTGGCCTGTAGGCGTGTACGTGGCTTCTAACGGGCTTTCTTTGAACTCCCACCATGCATCAACCTTCAGCCGGTGAACAGCCCATTTCAGTTCCGTGAAGCAGCTGTCCTTCAGTGTTCGGAAAGTCTTTCTGACAACCAGCGTGTTTGCGTCAGGATAAGCCATCATGTTTACGATGAACCAAAGCGCCGTTGTCTTTGATTTCTTGGAAGCGCGGCTTCCTTTGACCACCCTGTAACGGCCTTTGAACCGCCAAAACGTGCCATAGCCTTTGCCGACAACGTCGGGAAGGTGAACTTTGATTTTGGGCTGCTCAGTCCTCAAGTTCATCAGCCCCCGAAATAATGACGGGTAAAGCAACATCGACCTTCATTTTGTCACTGAATAGGTTGTACCTTTTGCCTAGCAGTTCAGCGGCCTTCAGCCGGTCCTTTTCGGATGGAGCCTTTTTCATCGTCCTAGCCTCAGACATATAGTCTCCGACATTCTCAACGACAATCTCTTCTGATTTGGATTCCCCGCGGAGAACAGAGGTTAAATATTTTAAGACTTCATCCTGATCTGCAATCAGTTGGGACTCTTTTTCGGCCATTCGTTTGGCAATGTAATTTTTGATATTAGGTTTTATCAAGTTTTCAGCGCCAATGGCAGCCGCTGTCTTCGCTGAATACCCGGCTCTGATTGCGGCTGCCGTTGCGTTGGCATCAATCAAGTATTCATCACAAAACCGCTGCTGTTTCGCTGTCAGCTTAGCCACAAATCATCACCTTTCTTTCATGCATACAAAAAGCCCACCCGGGAAGGAGGCATAAACCCGGGGGGCTATAAGGGAATGTTTTCTCTGATCTCTCAGTCTACTTATACCACATGTTCAATGTAAACTTCTAGCAACTGTTTGATTTTTTTCGCTCAAAAGATTTCCAACATTCCGCAAAGCGCGATTGTGGAGCTTATGTACCCATTGACGGGAAAATCCCATTTCATCGGAAATCTGCTCCCACGTTTTTCTTTCAAAGTATCGCTTATACAGGATTTTGTATTGCTTCTCACTCGGAAGTTTCTCGATCAACTGGTTGATCTCCCTCCGTGTATCAACTAGCGTGTCGATATCTACGTTGATTTCCTGCCGTAAATCCACTACCTTTGCGACAGCATCTGCAACTTTCCCGTCTCCAGCGGAATGAGAAACCACGGCATCCTGCATTACCGGTGCAACGTTTGTAGCAATATCCCAAAGTCGCTTCACTTCTGCCTGTTTGGTTTCAATCCGTGCGTCAAGTTTTGAAATTTGTTTCAAATATTCGAGAGTTTCCCGCTTTTCACTCATTTTTTCACCTCCTACCATGCCACATACAGGCATTCCAACGGAATTCCCTCTGCCTGCTCGTAGATACAGTCCCGCAGGTTTTCGAGCGCAACCACTGCGCTGGCAATCGTTCCCCAGCCGTTTTCCGGCTCGTACTGCTTGTATTGCGCCTTGTTTGTCCGCAGCTCTTTAACGCCTTTCTCGATATTCCCGATCACGTCGGAACACCTGTAATATTCTCCCTGCTTGAAGTCCCACCCGGTGCAAGCCCGGAACATCTTGCCAAGATTATACGTGGGGCTGCTGTATTCCGGCTCGGCGATTTGTGCGAACTTATCGCATCCGTCCACCTTGACGGCGATTCTCAGATCATAGCTCACTTCCTACACCTCCGTTCATTTTTGCGCCGCAGCTGGGGCAATAGTTTCGTTTCCAAAGCAACTCCTTTTTGAAAACACAAGCGCACTGGCTACACCGCAATCCTGCCTTAAAGGTTCTTCTTGTACCGAACCCATGCTCGTCCACGTCAACCCAGTCGCACTCTTCCCACCGCCCATACCGCACCGGCTCCACGTTGGCCGGGGGCAATAGTGCTATTTCCCGGATACACCGTGTAACCGCACGGCGTCTGCTGTCAGAAACGCAATCCGCGATTCTTGTGAGTATTTTCAAAGTCACTTCCCGGTTTATATAATCAGCCATTGTTATCCTCCTTCCAGTTTTTCCAATTCACCGGACAGGTACAACCCCATTGCCTCGATCACGATCACGTTGCAGATCACGTCGAGCTGCTGGAGCGGAATGTCTCCCGGCTTATCCCTACGCTGCCCTGCCGTTTTCTGCATCAGTATGTGCCGCAGCATTTCGCAGTGCTCTTTCATCACGGCAATATCCGGTTTCGGCTGCCCGCCCATCTGCAAAAATGCCCACATGGCGTCCAGAGAATCATGTTTTACGTCCATCTTCTCCCCTCACTTCCCGAATTCTTGCCTTCAGCGCCGCCATCAGCGCCTCCTGCGTATCTCCCTTGTCGTGCAGGGAGGCTACCACGTCCTCGTCCACGCCGTCCTGCACCACCAGCAGATGAGCGATCACCGGCTGGGTCTGCCCCTGACGGTACAGGCGGGCATTGGCCTGCTGGTACAGCTCCAGCGTCCAGTTGGGATACCCGAACCACACCACATGGTGTCCGCCCTGCTGCAGGTTCAACCCGTAGGCGCAGGATGCCGGGTGCGCCAACAGCACGTCGATCTGACCGGCGTTCCATTGCCGCTCCTGTTCCGCCCCCTGATACACCTCTACCCGCTTCCCGGTCTTTTTCAGCGCCTGCACCAGCCGGTCGCGTTCATGCTGAAACCAGTAGAACACCAGCGCGTGCTCCCCGTGGAGCTGCTCGATGACTTCCAGAAAGGCTTCCACCTTGCAGTCATGGACTTCCATGACGCCGCCGGAAATGTCGTATACCGCCCCGCTGCACAGCTGTAGCAGCTTGCCGTTCAGTACTGCGGCCGACCCGGCGGTCACCGTCTGCTCGTCCACCTCCAGCAGCATCTCCCGTTCCAGCTTGTCGTAGGCCTTCCGGGCTTTCTCGTCCAGCACCACCGGCACGATGTCCTCAATGTAAGGCGGCAGCGTCAGGTAATCCTCCGCCTTCATGCTGACGCAGATGTCGGAGATCGCCGCCCTGATCCTTGCGTCTGCCCCGTTCTGGGGGGAGTATGTCCGGTACATCTGCCCGGGGTAGGAAGCATCCGGTGTGAAAAAGGCGTCCCGGTAGCTGGAAATGGTCTTGCCCAGCCGGTCGCCGCCATCCAGCAGATAGATCTGCGCCCAGAGGTCTTCCAGCCCGTTGGGGGCGGGGGTTCCCGTCAGCTCCACCAGCCTGCCGATCCGGTTCCTAACCATTTTCAGCGCCTTGAACCGCTTGCAGCTGTAATTCTTGAAGCTGGAGGATTCGTCCAACACCACCATGTCGAACGGCCATCCGTTGCGGTAGTATTCCACCAGCCACGGGATGTTCTCCCGGTTGATGACCCACACGTCCCCCGGCGTGTTCAGCGCCCGGATTCTCGCCGTCGCGCTGCCCAGCACCGGGATAATGCGCAGGTCCTGCAAATGATCCCATTTCTTCGCCTCCTGACTCCACGTGGCTTCGGCCACCTTCTTCGGCGCTACCACCAGACAGCGGGAGATCGACCAGCGCTGGAACTTCAGGTCGTAGACGGCGGTCAGGGTGATGACCGTTTTCCCCAGCCCCATGTCGAGGAACAGCCCTACTGCAGGATCAGACACGATCCTGCTGATCGCATACCGCTGGTAGTCGTGTGGAATAAACTTCACCCGGCATCACCTCCTCCAGAAATTCCATGACCTGATCCAGCCCTTTCAGCACCCGGACGTCGGCGCCCCGTTTCCGCATCTGCTCGATCTGCCAGCGCTGGATCTTCGCCAGCCTGCCGATCTCGGTTTTCAGCTCCACATAAACGGTAACGCCGCCGGGGAGAAGGACGATCCTGTCCGGCACTCCGGGATTCCCCGGAGACGTAAACTTGTAGCACAGCCCGCCCCGCTTTCTGACCTCCCTCACAAGGCGGGCTTCAATGGCGGATTCCTTCATTCTGGTTCGCTCCTTTCATCCGACACCCGGTAACACTTCCTCGCGCGCGCGTAACATATGCGTGTACATAGCGTATATAGCGTACACAGGGTCTATAATACCTTTTATTATTTATATATAATAGTAAGTGTAACTTTGTAACCACAGGCATTTTTCCGTTGCCGCCCTAGAGGATTCCTGCGGTTACACTTGCCGCCCCGGTCTGTAACTCTGTAACCGGGCAAGTGTAACCTTTTTCACAAGTGTAACCGTCAATCTGTAACCGGAATTTTCTCATAGCAGCGCTGGGCGCCATAGGGCTTCCCGGCCTTGGCGACGCCTACGCCGTGCCACCCCGGCATATGCTCCAGCAGGCCGTTGATCTCTCTGGTGTCCCGCTGGCGCATATCTCCCCGGGGCTTGCCCAGAACCTCACACCACACCTCTGCGGCGCAGATGCGGCTTCTGGGCTGCAATACGCTCTCGTAGCGCATGCCGCCGCTGCGCCACATCTGGCGCTGCTGCAGGCTCCATTTCAGCCAGTCCGCCGGGATCTCCTGCGCCAGATAGTCCGCGATCATGCCCTCCCAGGGGTGCCGCGCTCGGTGCTCTTCCTGCACCTCCCGCGCCACGGCTTCCAGCTCCGGCGGTAGGTACAGGGGCTCCCCCGCCCGCCAGTAGGCCACGGCCTCCGCCCACAGCTGATCCCGTTCCGCTTCCAGCTGGGAAAATACATTTTTGCTCCGGAGCTGACGGTCGATGTCCACGACCCAGAAGCGCCGGCTGCCGGTCTGATCCACCAGACACTCCCGGCTGTTGGTGGTGCCGAAGAAAACGCACTGCCGGGGGCGGTCGGCAGTATACCGGCCATAGGCCGCCCGGTAGTAGTCGTTGGTCTTGCTGAGAAACATTTTCACGGCGTCCACTTCGGCCTTCGCCATGGCCTGCATCTCCGCCACCTCGTTGATCCACGTGCCCTGTATGGTCTCCATGGCGTCCTTGTCGCCGAAGGTGCGCAGGCTGTCCGAGAACCATTCCCCGCCCATTCTGGCAAGGATGGTGGACTTGTGGCGTCCCTGTTCGCCCACCAGCACCAGCATGGTGTCGTACTTGCATCCGGGGCGCATGACCCGCGCCACCGCCGCCACAAAGGCCTTACGGGTCACGGCACGGATATACGGGGTGTCCTCCGCCCCCAGGTAGTCGATAAACAGCCCGTCCAGCCGGGGCGTACCGTCCCATTCAAGGCCGTTCAGATAGTCCCGTACCGGGTGGTATGCCTGATCGCTGGCGCAGGCCGCCACGGCGTCCAGAAGGTCGTTTTTCGAGGTCTTCCCGAAGAACGGCTCCAGGTATATCCGCAGCTGCGCCGCGTCGTCGTCGCCCCATGTCTGGCTGTCACCAGGGCGTTTCCATGGCAGCTCTCCTACAAGGTCTATCCGCCCGGAGAACAGATTCAGCCGCAGCCGTCCGGCCAGCCTTGGGTCATGCTCCAGCGCCGCCCGGAGGTTCTTCATGGACCTTTCCGGCGCGCCCTGGGCGTTGGTGTCCAGCTTCCGCCGCCAGCTGCCGTCATCCGCCGTCGGCTCCTGCCCGAAGGCGTCCTGTGCCTTCTGCCAGCGCTCGTCCAGCAGCAGCGCGGCCACCGCGCCGTCCCCGGCGGCCAGCTCGCACATTGCGGTGTAGGAGGGCAGCCGGACGGTAGGCGTCCCTGGTGCCGCCTCGTCGTCTTTGTCCCCAAACTTGTGAATGCGCACCAGATCAAAGGCGTTCACCAGCCTGCCGCCGCAGGGGTCGGTAGCATGGTGGGAATACAGAAATTTCCCGTTGTCATACAGCACCGCGCCGCCGGTGGTGGTACCGCCGGTAAAGGTGAATCGTCCGGGGGACGCCTCCACCGGCTCATAGATACCGGGCAGGAAGGCGTCCATTGCCGCCTCGATGTCGTAGACCCGGCAGAACGCGCCTACCACGCCGGTTTTGGTCAGGGGGTCGCCCTGCCTTGCCGCCAGCCGCGCCGGAGCGATCGCCCCCGGTACCACCGGCCACGCAGTATAGTCGTGCCAGTCGTCATAGGTCGCCAGCAGCCCATCGGCGGAGAGCATGGGCTTGTCCGCGTAACGGTAGACCGTTTCTCCGTCGGCGCAGCTGCTGGGCCAGTACATCAGGCGGCTTGGTTCAAAGGTGGAGGGGTCCGCCAGCTCCATGCCGATCAGCGCCGCCATGCGGCGGGCGCAGGGCTCGTATTCGTCCGCGGTACACGTCCTGTCCAGCGGCAGCAGCGCCCGCAGCCGCGGCGCCGAGGGTGTGTGCTTCCGGGTGGAGTAGACGCAGTAGCCGCAGCCCAGCGCCTCCACCCGGCGCAGAACGTCTTCCGTTCCCCCGGCGGGGATATTGTCCAGATCCAGTGTCAGGATATCCCGCCCCGCGACCGCCCCCGCCTTGCGGCGCAGGCCGTTCAGAGGCCCCGCCACGAAGCCGCCCACGTCCTTCAGTTCGTCCTGCTGGCTCTTGGGCATCCGGAGATAGTCCGCCATGGATTCCGCCCCCCGCGCCGGTACGCCGAGGCGGGTGTACAGCTCTGACAGCAGCATGGTCTGGGGCTGCCAGAGCACCGCCTTCCGGCTCGCGCCCACGGTGACGGTTATTTGCCTGTCGTATTGCATACGCGTTCCTCCATTCTGGTCTTACCGGATCAGGGCGCGGAGCCTGAGCACCGGGCAGTCCCCGCAGGGGCGCTCCGCCGGTTGAAGGCATCGGGCGCAGACGGCGTCCAGAAGCTCCGGCGCTTCTTTCTCGATGGCGCCCAGCTTCTGCACCACGGATTCCTTACAGTGGGGAGACCAGAACCCGTTCTTCATTTCCCTTGTGTATTTCATAAACCTAGTCCTTCTTGAAAAATTCGTTGACCCATCCGTCGGCGTTCAGCGGCAGGCCCGCCGCCCAGACCGGGGGCTGGCTCATAATGCGGATCACGTCGTCCAAATCGGCTTTATCCAGTCCGGCGTCGATCACCACCTCGTCGTGGATGTGGAACACCACCGGATACCCGGCATCCTCCAGCCGGGAGATCGCCTCCGCCAGACAGTCCCGGGCGACGGCCTGGGTGATGTTCTCCACCAGCTTGCCGCCATAGGTCTCCAGCTGCTCCCATCGTTTGGTTTTCTGGTTCATGCCCCAGTAGCCGAGACTGGGCTGGCCGAACTTGTTCACCCCCATGTAGGGCTTGGCGTAATAGAGCTTCCGTCCGCTGGGCAGCCGGATCGTCAGGAAATCCAGACCGTTTCTGGGGTCGCTCTCCGAGGCAAAGGCAATACGTCCGTCCCAGAGCTCCACCATCCGGCCGGTGTTGACAGCTTCCCGCGCTGCCGCGTCCACGGTGTACCAGAAATTCACGATATTGGGGTTCGCTCGACGCCAGCGCTCCACGATGTCCGGGAGCTCTTCCTCCGTCAGACCGTTGCGAAGCGCCCCCATGCTCACAAGGGAGCCGGTGCCGCCCTGATAGCCCAGGGCGAGGGTCGCCACCTTTCCCTTCTGCCGGAAGCTGTACTCCGGGTTTCCCTTTTTGATAAGCTCCATGGGGACGCCGAACATCTGGCTTGCCGTGGCCTCGTATATCTTTCCATGGGTGCGGAACACGTCCAGCACCCAGTCCTCCCCGGCCAGCCACGCGATCACCCGCGCCTCAATGGCGGAGAAATCCGCGTCCACCAGCGCATGGCCGGGACTGGCGGTAAAAACGGTGCGGATGAGCTGGGACAGGGTGTCGGGGACGCTGCCGAATACCGTCTGCAATGCCTCCCGCTGCCGGTGCTTTACCAGCTCCCGCGCCAGAGGTAGCAGACTGCCGTCTATGTACGTCCGGGGGAGGTTCTGGGGCTGTACGATCCGCCCCGCCCAGCGCCCCGTCCGGTTCGCCCCGTAGAACTGCAGCAGCCCCCGGACACGCCCGTCGGCGCAGACGGCGGCTTCCAGAGCGGTATATTTCTTGTTGCTGGTCTTGCCCAGCTCCTGCCGGATCTCCAGCATCCGACGGGCGGTATCGCTGGGCAGCTCCTTTCCCAGCAGGTCGGAGACCGTGTTTTTCCGAAGGTCGCCGATCTCCTCTCCTGTTTCCTCCTGAAGCCACCTTGTCAGCTGCGCCACGCTGTTGGGGTTGCTGAGGCCGGACAGGCGGGTCGCCTCCAGAAGATAGTCCTGCCGGGCAGCGGCGTCCAGCTCCAGCGCCCCGGCCACCATCTCCTGATCCACCGCTACGCCCCGAAGGTTGATGATCTGGTCTGTGACCCATTGCGCCTGTACCGCTTCCGGCACAGGGAACCCGGACAAGCGCCGCTCGATCTCCATTTCGGTGACCACGTCCTGACCGTTGTAGGTCTTGAACAATTCCCATTTTGCCGGGTCGTGATGTGGAAGGTTTCTTGTGCGCCCGCCGTTGGTTTTCGTGGGGGCGCAGGGAACGCAGAAGTATTTGATAAGCGCCTTACCGGCGGTCAGCTTCTGCTTGTCCTGAGGCAGCCCCAGCGCCTTTCCCGTGGCGTCCAGACCGGCAGTGTACCCGCAGTAAAGCCCGTGGAGCATGGTGCAGCGCCACTGTGAAAGCGGGAGCTGCTGCCCCAGATGGCGGCTCAGGCAGTACCACTCGAAGGCCGCGTTATATGCGTGCTTGATGTATTCCGGGTCGTTCAGGGCGGACAGGATCTCCCGCGGGACGCGCTCCCCCTGCGCCAGATCCACGACCCGCACCGGCGAACCGTCGAGGCTGTAGGCGAAAAGGAGAATCTCAAAGGCCGGACTCTGGGCGTATCTGTAGAGTCCAGCCTTCCCGATTTCCACGTCGCTGTACGTCTCGATATCAATGCTCAAGTGATGCACAGCGCCCACGGCTTACATGTACTGACCGGTGAAGGGGTTGTACTGGGGCGCGGCGGGGGCGGCGTAACCGGGCGCAGCGGGTGCCGCATCTACGGGCTGGAACGCGTCCTGGGCGGTCACGCGGGCGCTCAGGGGTTCGCCGTCCCGGGTTACCTGCAGGCCGTTCAGACTGCAGCCGACGCCCTTTTTACCGGCGCTGTTGTAAGGGAAGAACGAGACGGACACGTTGCCCCACATACCGGAATAGACCTTGGTGGGATCGATGATGGGCTGCACCTGAGCATCGACCACAAAGGGCGGATGGTCTGCCTTTTCCGAGGCGGTGAACACCCAGCAGCCCTTGCATTCCTCGCCGAAGGGCTGGCCGTCACTGGGGCGGACGCCGTCGCCGTCGTGGATGCAGATAGCGGGCTGGGGCGGGCGGACATTGTTCCACTTGGTGCTGACTCCCGCCTCGATGGCCACGGCAATGGCCTGATCGATCACGGCTTTTGCCTGGGTGTTGGACTTCGGCACCAGAATGGTCACCGAGAACTTCGCCTCGCCGGTGGGGTTATTGAAGGGGGGCTTTGCCTGAAAAACGTTTACATAGGAAAAACGGACGTCTCTGATTGTTACTGCTGCCATAATAAAATTCTCCTTTATAATTCATTGATGATGGTTGTTTCGGCCTGTTTGATAACAGACACAAGTGTTTTTCGGTTTATGCGGGGCTGTCCCAGCAAACGCAGCGCACACTGGATACCCGCCAGCGCGTCCTGCAAACAGGCTCTGTACCCGTCGCAGATCGCTTCATAATCGTCGCCCTTTGGCTCCGGGTCTTCATAGCACTCCGCCAGCAGCTTGGTGAAGTCGTCCCCGAGGCGTTCCCGCAGAATGCCCTCCAGCTCTGCCAGTCGGGCATTCCGGTTCTCGGGGGCGCTCAGTAGGGTATCCGTGGAGCCGTCCGGGAAGCATACTACATAAGCCATCAGGCACCTCCGAAGGCGGCCGCCGCGGGGTTGTACACCGGGCGCTTGTCACTGGCGGGGGCGAGGGCGGGCTTGCCGGATTTCTTGACCACCAGATCGTCAGCGATCTCCTTGAATGCCTTCTTGCCGAGAACCTTTTCCAGTTCCGCCACGCTGCAGGGCTTCCTCTCCCAGAGTACGGCCTCAGCAACGCCACGCTCCTGTAAGGTCTGGAAAGCGGCGTCCTGATTGTCCCACTCCCGGGAGCTTTTCCCCGCCACGGCCTTGAATCCGGGTATTTCCCGCCCCGCGAGAGAGGCGGACAGGGCATACTCTTTCAGCTCCGCCACCCATGCGGCCAGCGTCTGCGCCCTGCGGAGCACGTCGCCGATCTCCGCGTCGGTCAGCAGCGGCGAGGTGCTTCCCGGCTCTGCCAGCTCCCGGGGCTTCGCACCCGCCATGGGTTCCAGCGCCAGCAGCTGCCGTGCACGGGCGGAGCACTGCGCCCTCGCCGGACAGAAGCGGCACCAGTCACCGGCGGAGAAGTCCCCCTCTCCAGCAAACGCCCGGGCTGCCGTGGGCTTCACCACGTCCTCCGCCCATGCCCGCAGCTCCGGCACCGTGGTCTCCCATGATTTCACGCCTCCGGCATTGGGCTGGACGATCTTCAGCACGGCGCGCTGGATGGTGTCACCGTAAATGGGGGCGTAGACCTGAAGCGCGCCCAGTGCGTAGAGCTTCATCTGGGGGTTTTCCTCCGCCTCCACCGGGACGCCCGCACCGTTCTTGTAGTCCACAATGGCGATGGTTCCGCCCCCGATCATGATGCAGTCGGCGGTTCCGAATCCGTCCGGTACGTAGTCCGAGAAGTCCACCCGGGTTTCCAGCGCCACAAAAGGTGCGCTTTCAAAGGCGAGGGCGGTCTCTTTCAGGGTCTCCAGATAGATGTCGGTATTTTCCTCCATGCTCTTGTCGTAGCTGGGTTCTGCTTGAAGCTTCTTCATCCGGGCGTTGTAGGCGCGGGTGCTCATAGGCTCCAGAAAATACTTTCGGGCTTTCAGCTCTCCGATGGCGTGGGCTAGCCGCCCTGCCTCCGCATAGGGGCTGGTGCTCTCCGGGAACTGCTCTGCCAGCCTTGCCGAAGGCGGGCAGGACAGCCACCGGTGGGCGCTGCTGGCCGAAAGAACGGCATGTTGTTCCGGGGTGGGCATCAGATCTTCGCCCCCATTCCCCGCAGCGCCGTTGCAAACGCGCCGAAGTGTTCCGGCTTCACGTCCGTCACCGCCTGCGCGCCGTACTGCGTCAGCAGAGCGTTGACCTGAGGCAGCAGGCCGGGATTCTGGGAGATCAGGTCAGCCCCGGCCTTGGCGATCTGCGCCACGGTATACACCGGCCCCTGAGACAGCGGCACCGTAGAGACGGGAGGCGTGGTGGTTGGCACGGGAGCTGTTACCGGGGCGCTGTTGTACACAGGCGCAGTCACCGAAGCGGCCATGGGTGCGGGGGTAACCGGCGTAGTTACAGGAGCCGCAGCGCTGCTCGTGGGTTCAGAGACCCGCCGGTCTTTGGCGCACTCGCACGCGGCCTCCCGGTCGGAGTGCCCCGCCAGCAGTCTGGCAGCGGCCAGAATATCGGGGCAGGAGATGGTTACATGGATTTCAAACATATTGACTTTTTCCTTTCTCAAGTGTAAAATGTAAGTAGTTTCCGTTCACAAGCCGCTTTCCGGTCTCACTCCCCGGAGGCGGCTTTTTTCTTTGCGGTCTTTTCCCGCTCCATTCGCTCGGCCTTGTAAGCGTTGTACTTCTGCCGGTACTCGTAGGATTTCCCGAAGATGTTCCACGCGGCCTTCACCAGATTCGGCTCATACGGTCTTATCAGTTCCAAATCCGCAATGGCCTTGTAGGAAATCGGACAGCCGCAGCAACCGGTACGGGTAAGCCCGTAGACCTCATAAGCGTCGGAATACCGGAGGCCGTAATACTCCTTGTACCATGCCTTATCCGCATCCGAAACATAGTACAGTGGGCGAAGCCGATACTGCCCGGAGCTGGTTTCCGTGAAACAAAGAGATGTGTTGTCCTTCCGGGGAACGGAACGCATACCGCCCTCATCCCGGCGCTCACCGGTGATCACCATGTCGTAGCCCTTCTGAATCTGATGTGCAACATTTTTCTTGCAGTATGTGCAACAGTCGGCGGAAATCTTAAAATCCGGTGGATACTCCCCGATGAAATCCCGCATGTACTTGCTGGAATTGATTACCAGCTGGATATTCGGCCTTGGCTCTCCCTTGGAATTGCAGCAGCACAGAAAATTCAGGGTGCTTTCACACTTCGGATAGCGCTCCCGAAGCTCCTGCCGCTTCGCTTCCTTATCTTCGGCTTGCTCGTATTCGTCGGCCACCGCCAGCGGTACACCCTTCTTCTGCCATCCGGAAAGCCCGGCGGACATGATCTTGGAAACGAATGGAATGCCGTATTTCCGGGAGGCTGTGACGATATTCACCTTCGGGCGTACCGTCTCGATCTCTACCCCATATTTCTCAGCCGTAGCCCTGACGTGATCTTTCGTGGCCTTCATTTCAAGGCCGGTATTGAAGAAAACGTATTTCACCGGCGGCAATCCGAAAATTTCCCGCGTCCGCTCGATCACATCGATCAGAATGTCGCTGTCCGCACCACCGGAGTAGCTGCATATGGCGTTGGGGTGCTGTTTCAGGTGCTTCGCTACAATGCTCTGGATAGCCTGAAATTTGGCGGGTGCGTCGAAGTCCGCATAGGCCGGTCTGTCGGTATAGACACGGCTCTTGTAATCGTTGGTCATTACGGCATCCTCCGTGCGACGTCATGGGGAACCCGCGCCAGACACAGCAGCATAAGGGCTTCCGACACGGCCAGCCAGATACCGGGGCTTCCGAATCCGCCCCTCCACGAGACCCACGCCATCACCATAGACACCGCCCACCCGGCGACGACGATGACGCCGGTCACGTCCTCTATGGTTTTCATGCGCCGCGCCAGCGTGATGATCTCCTGACTGACGGTCACTTTCTCAGCGCTACCGGAACCCTGTCCAGCGCCCTGCCTGCGGGCTTCCCGGTGCCGGTTGACCATGGAGATCGCCTTGTCGATGTCCGCCTCCGCCCGGCGTTCCTCCTGCCGATCTTGCAGCCGCCGCTTCAAGGCCGCTACATCTTCTCTGCTTATGTTCACTATTTTTCACTCCTTTCTATACATTCAGGTATTCTTCCGCCCAAGCGTTGTAGTCCTTGCGCATGATCAGGAACGCCACCCTTCCGGTGGGGCCGATACTGGTGATATGCGCAAATGGGAATATTCCCTCCTTCAGGCAATGGGAAAGCTCCCCTTTCCCTATGGGCATCCCATGGGCACGCATGTCTTCCAAAACATCGTCCAGTGTCATTCTGGGTTTATTCGGCATTGTTTCAGCCTCCTTTCAGTTGGTTGCCGGATGAGCTAATTACTACGTTCCCGGCGATATTCTGGCTCATCTGGCTGCATGTCCTTGTCGTAAATGAACTCGGCGCCCATTTCTACGGTATCAAAAACCTCTTTTGTCACCCTGTATACGGCTTTCTGCTGGTTGCCGTTTTTGTCCGCACCTGAAATTGTGATTTCATATGTGTCTGGGTAGTAATAAAAGAAAGGAACGGGCGTTACTGTCGTCGTTTTTCCGTTGCTTCGGACAATTGGCACTATCCGGATATCGGTGTGAGCGGGTGTAAATTGCTTGTCCACGACCTCGCCCTGTGTAATCTTCTCTACACATCCGGCAAGTGCTGCCGCCAGCACGAGCATCATAAGTGCGCATACAATCTTTTTCACTGCTTTTCCTCCTTTTGTTGATTTATGCCCCAGTCTGCGATAAAATAACGGCAGAAAGGGGGTGAATAACGTGCGCGTTTATGCTTGTCTCCTTGGTGAATGGGTGGATATTACCGAAACTGGAACAGTTGCCGACTGTCAAAATCCGGTCAAATACTTTGAAGAACACTTGAAATATCAGGAGAATTCAAGATATGCGGAGTGCTTCGAGTACGATTACGTCCACGTTCAATACAAGGAAAAAGACTATCGGATAAATCCTGCGTTTATCCAAATCGTCACATGATGAAGTTTTGCTTCATCAGAAGGTCAATGTGTTCCGGCTTCTCAAAGGTCACCTTGGCCTTCTTTTCAGATAGGCAGTTGGTAATCAGGTGCTGCACCCTTGCCCACTGTGTGTCCGTCATACCGTCCGCAAGGTCAATGATTTTGCGGGCGTTTTCTATGTACTTGCTTTTTTCCATGTGTTTCACCTCCTAATGTTGATTTGTGCCCCACCTTGCTGTAAAATAACGGCAGAAAGGGGGTGAAAATATGAGTGAAACTGTTTTGCACAGCTTTCCGTCCAATGAAATCGAAGCTCTCGCAATGCTTTGGCTTCAAAGTCAGGACCTTCGTGGCATTACGCCGGAGGAACTACTGGATAAGTATCAGGATGCTTACCAGAAGATTCGACAGCGTAACAAGGATAATCGCGCTGCGAAAAAGGCTCCTTCCAACTCCTTCCTGTATTAGCCGGTCGTAAATCTCGCACATCGCAGCAGAGAGATTGGGAAGCTCTTGCTCTGTTGCGCCCTCGGAATGCTCCGCCAGTAGTTCCAGCTGCTGGCGGAGCAGCTCTTTACTCTGATTCATTTATTTTCACCTCCATATTTTTTTTGATTTTCCTGCATAATGTCCGTTTTATTGGACTGAACGTATGCTAGGATGTAGATGCGTTGGAAGTCATACCAGCAGGAGCCGAAAGGTTTCTCTGCCCTTAGGCGTAACCATCGTCTGGGTTCCGCTCCATTGAGTTTTCTCGTTGAAGCACTCCCGGACAACAAACAGCCCATCGTTCTTATTCTCATAGGGCAGAAGCTTGCCACGCTTATCCCGGTAAATGTACTTGCGCTCAATCAGGAATTCCACGAACTTCTTGGGCTTACAATCCAACTCTTTGGCGGTCTCCCGGAAATTGGTCAGCAGATTGCGGTCAACCAATTCGTCGAAGTATTCTGCTTTGGGCTGCATGATCTGGTTTTCAACAGTCAACCGGGAATTTGTTACAGAAAGCTCCCGGTTCTTCTCCTGTTCATTCTTGAGTTTCTGGCAAAGCTGGATCATGATATCTGGATTCAGGATCGCGGCTTGCAGGGTCTCTGGGGTCAGGTATGCGCCGTGCTTACGGATGGATGGGAGCACTTCGGAGGTAACCCAGTCGGTAAACTTCTCTGCCGTGGGCAGCTTAGAACTGAACACCAAGCGGTAGAGGTCGGATTCTGGGATGAACGACATCTCCGTTTTCTGCTTAGTGGTAGTACCGTGCTGATTTGTGGTGAGGGAGACCCCGTCGTGTTTCACGACGCCACGGCAATGGCGAGCAAGTGCATCGCGTGGATTGCTATACCCAAGAGCCTTTACAACGTCGTTGCCACAGAACAGGATCGTTCCATTGTCGTCGATGGTTCTGACTTCTCCAAAGTCAGGGTGGTTGAAAATCTGTAATTCGTTCATTTTTTTCTGCACCTCTTATGATAATTTTTTTAGTTGCGGTACGGGGGTTATAGCACCATGTAGCTAACCTTTGCAAATCACAGCGTACTTCTCTTTGAACTACCGCGAAGGAGATAGTCGATAGAGCACTCAAAAATCTTTGACATTTTCAGCAACGCAGACTGGGGGATGTTTCCAGTGGCACACCAGTTATACAGCGTTTTTCGGGATACTCCTAAAGCGGCTGCAAGATTTTCGGAACTCATTCCGTTACGCGCTCTTTCTGCTTCTATATTGGGGTATTTCATAAGTTCACCTCCTCTTTATTACCCGAATTGAGTACATTCCGGATTCTATACCCAAAACGAGTAAATGTCAATACTAAAAAATACCCAATATGTATATATTCTTTTTGTTAATTTTACCCAATTTGAGTTTTTCTCTTGATTTTTTACCCGTTTTGTGTAATACTGTTCGTGGATGGTGATATGTATGAACAGAATTCATGAACTTCGCGAGCAAATGGGAATCAGTATGCGCGAAGCTGCTAAGCGCCTTCGTATGCCGTATACCACATATGTTAATTATGAGAAAGGTCTTCGGGAGCCAAGCTCTGAAATATTGATTCTGCTCGCCCGCTTTTTCAACGTTACGATTGATTATCTCGTTGGAAATGTAAATGATCCTCAATTTTACTTAGACAATAAGAGAATTCTGGAAGAAATAAACAGCTATGAAGAACCAAAAAAAGCGCCCACCGAAGACGGTGAGCGCTCTAAAAACAGCGATATTCTGGATGAAGTGGACGTTGCCTTCTACGGCGACTACAAACAGCTTACAGAAGAAAACAAGGAGACCTTGCGGGCTATGGCCAGACTCTTTAGAGAAAGGCAAGGTAAACAGGAGTAACTGCAGTGTTTGAACTATCAGATTTTTATTCCTACTGCAAAGAAAACAAAATAACGGTACTGCCATTCGACAATGCCCCCAGCAAAGGCATCACCATGCGGGACAGGGGCCTCTACGCTATATTCCTGGACTTTACGCAGATACGTTCCACCCAGCTTCTCAGGGGCGTATGCTACCACGAGCTGGGTCATGTAGCCACCGGCGCGCTGCACGGGGTAGAAAGCCCCTTCGAGACGGTAGAGCGCAGCGAGTACCGGGCGAACCGCTGGTCTGCCGAGACGTTTCTGACAGTGGAGGATTTCAGAGAGGCCTTTGCAAGCGGCTACACCGAGCCTTGGGAGCTTGCCGAATACTTCGACCTCCCGGAGCCTGATGTCATGAAGGCGTTCTCCTACTGGCACGACTGCCGGGGCGTTGATTTTTCGTAAATACATTTCTGTGAAATAGTTGACAAATGATTTTTCGTAATTTACAATAGGTTTGCAACTATTTTTTAGTTGCACAATTAGGAGGTCAGTTCCGTTGCCAAAGAGAGAGAAACTTTTGGAAAAATTAACCCGTTCCAGAGTACCGAAGAACTTCACTACGGATGATTTGGACGCGCTTATGCGGCAATGTGGCTGTCAGAAAGGATCGGGTGGCCGCGGCTCCGCCATCAGCTATTATCATACCGAAACCGGCCGCATTCTGCGATTCGATGGCCCGCATCCCGGGAAGGAATTGTATCCCTACCAGATCAAGATGGTAAAAGCGTATCTTCAGGGCATCGGAGAACTTTAGGAGGTAAATACCATGGCAAACACACTGAAATACCGTGGTTACCACGGACAAATTGAATTTAGCGCCGAAGATAATTTATTTGTTGGTCATGTGATCGGAATTCAGGATTCGCTGAATTTCCACGGAAGCAGCATCGATGAAATTACCGTCTCTTTTCACGATTGTATTGACGGATATCTGGAAATGTGCAAAACATTTGGGCGTGAACCGGATAAAGAATACAAAGGCAGTTTTAATGTGCGGATTTCGCCCCCACTGCATCGTTCAGCCGCAATTCAGGCGGAGGCGGAAGGCAAGTCATTGAATCAGTTTATTCAGGAAGCGATTGAGGAAAAGCTATCCCCCGGTCAGGAGATTGTTGCCATCATGATAGACCGTCAGGAAACGCTTGTTTCCGCTGGCTCCCCTGTGTTCCCGGCTGATACGCAGAGCCGATACCAGCCATCAATTCCAGTTTCGTAAAAGGAGCGTTAAATGCACATGGACTATAAAGTTACCATGACGCAATTCGTCATCTCGGACATCTCTATTAACGCTGACCCAGCGCAGCTGACCGACATCCAGACGCCGATCAATATCAGCACAGAATTTTCCTTTACTTGCCGCCCCCCGGTTAACCCGGACGATGCAACGGTCATGGTGGAATGTAAGCTCGAAATACACTCTGCCGCGGATACGCTCACCGTAAATCTTTCCGCTTCCGGAATTTTCCAATTTGATTCCGTCCCGGATAATTGGATAGAGCCGGTAAAAGAACTTTGCACGCCGCACATGGTTGAGGCTTGTATGACCCGCGTGCAAAATATTCTAAAAGAAATGGGCATGGCGCTAGCGTTGAACAAGCAATAATAAAGAGGTCCGTCTCAGGCTCCTACCCCTGAGACGGACGCTACAGAAAACCACCCACCCATTACAATAGGGGCATTCTGCGCTCTTATGATACCAGATTCGCCCCGGAAAGGCAAGGAAAATATGTCCCAATGCGTAAAATGCAAGGCTCCACTGCCGGACGGCGCTGTATTCTGCCCCGCCTGCGGAAAGCGTCAGACACAGGAACCGAGGAAGCACCGAAAACGGGCAAACGGCACCGGCTGCATTTCCAAACTGTCCGGGAACCGGGCAAAGCCGTGGATGGCGCGAAAGAACGACGTGTGCATCGGCACCTACGCCACCCGGAGCGAAGCCCAGAAAGCTCTGGAGCGCCTGACGGATGTAACCGTCAACGATAAATATAACATGACTTTTGCTCAGGTTTATGAGCGCTGGCACGAAGAACATAAGCGCAAGATATCTGCCAGCATGGACAATAACTATCAAATCGCATATAGACAGTGTTCACAGCTCCATGATATGCAAATACGAAAGATCCTGCGCAGCGACTACCAGGCCGCCATTATAGCCCTTGAAATACAGGGCAAAAGCAAATCCACATGCAGCAAGCTCCGGGTGCTTTTGGGACAGCTGGGGCGCTGGGCAATGGAGGAAGGTATCACGCTGACAAATCCTGCGGAGGATTTGAACACCGTGGCAAAGCAAAAAAGCACACGGGAGATATTTTCAGACCAAGATATAGCCGCCATCAAGAAATCCGGTGTACCCGCCGCCGACATTGTATTGATCCTCATTTCATGCGGATGTCGCCCCGGAGAACTGTTCAATGTTCCGCTGGTCAACTGCCGGGAGGATCACTTTATCGGCGGAAGCAAAACAGAAGCCGGGAAAAACCGCGTAATTCCGATTGGGTCTGACGGCATCGCAGCCTATCAGAAAATGCGCGTAAGGGCGATTGAAAAAAGAGGAACCTTGCTAATTGACGGATACGAGGGGCAAAACAAAACAGCCCCGAATTTCGCGAAACGGGATTGGCGGGAACTGATGGAAAATATTGGCAGGAGCGGTGTCACGCCCTATAGCTGCCGACATACCTTCATAACCAGAGCCATTCTATCCGGTATGGAACTTCCCGTTCTGGAGGCCATAGTAGGTCACGTAGACCGCGAAACCACGAAGATATACACGCACCTTCATGCCAACGATCTGGTCGATGCCGTAAAATCAATCGGCACCGCAAATCTCACGGTTCGTAACAAATCCGTAACACGGTCTGCCGTTCAAGAAAGCATCAATCAAAAAAGTTCGTAAAAAAACAAAAAATCGCCCGGAATCTTGACGATTCCGGGCTGAAAATGGTACGCCAGAAGGGACTCGAACCCCCGACCTACTGATTCGTAGTCAGTCACTCTATCCAACTGAGCTACTGGCGCATACGCACTTCTCTCAAATGCCTGAATATAGTACCACATCTCTTAAAAAAATGCAAGTGCTTTTTTCGCTTTTTCCAACTTTTTTATCTTCCCCCCTGTGCCGCCTTGACAGCTTCGGTGTTTCTGGTGTAAAATGTCCACCATAAGGAGACGCTGGATATGGATAATCTGGATTTGAATATGCTCCCCGAGCTGCTGCTTCCGTGGTATCGGGAAAACCACCGCTGCCTGCCATGGCGGGAAACGAAAGAGCCTTACCATATCTGGCTGTCGGAAATCATGCTCCAGCAGACACGGGTGGAGGCTGTCAAGGGCTACTACGCCCGCTTCCTCGCCGCTTTGCCCACCGTGGAGGCTCTGGCAAACTGTGATGACGACGCTCTGCACAAGCTGTGGGAGGGACTTGGCTACTACAGCCGGGTGCGGAATCTGAAAAAGGCGGCGCAGGTCATTCAGGAACGCTATAACGGCCAATTTCCCAGGGAATACGATGCGGTTCTGGCGCTGCCCGGTATCGGCGAGTATACTGCGGGCGCTGTCTGCTCCATCGCCTTTGACCTCCCCGTCCCGGCTGTGGACGGCAATGTGCTGCGGGTCTTCTCCCGGCTGACGGACGACCCCTCCCCTATCGATCTGCCCGCCGTGAAAGCCAGCGTCCGGGAAAGGCTTGCCGCCATCTATCCGAAAGAAGCCGGTGACTTCACGCAGGCGCTGATGGAGCTGGGTGCCACCGTCTGCGGCCCCAACCGAAAACCGGAATGCGGCAGCTGCCCTTGTCGGAAAATTTGTCTTGGATATCAGCACGGCACCGCGGAAACCCTCCCCGTCAAGTCCCCCAAGCGGGAGCGGCGGCAGGAGGACAGAACCGTGTTCATTCTGCAATGCGAGGGAAAATACGCTCTGGAAAAGCGCCCGGGCAAGGGGCTTCTTGCGGGGCTGTGGCAGTTTCCCAATGTGGCCGGACATCTGGACACGGCTCAGGCGCTGGCCGAGGTGGAGCGGATGGGGCTTCGTCCCCGGGAAATTCTGCGGGAAGTTTCAAGAAAGCATATTTTTACCCACATTCAGTGGAATATGAAGGGTATATATCTGGAGGTTGCCGAAGCGTCCGGCGGCTTTTCCTGGTTCACGGCAGAGCAGATCGACGCCCAGGCGGCGCTGCCCACGGCATTCCGCCTGTTTTGGGAGGAGAAAGAGAGAAATGTTTGATTTCCACATGCATTCCCGTGTTTCCTTTGACGGCCACGACACCGGCCGCGCTATGGCGCAGGCGGCGCTGGACGCCGGGTTAAGGGAAGTTTGCTTCACCGACCATCTGGACTACGACCCCACCGGCCAGATGGGCGATCTGACCTTCCGCACGGAGGACTACAACGCAGAATACGACCATCTGGCGCTTCCCGGCCTGACCATCCGGCGGGGCGTGGAATTCGGCCTTGCCCGGGACAATCAGGCGCAGTTCCGGAAAGATCTTGCACGTCGTCCCTTTGATTTTGTCCTCGGCTCCATTCATTTTGTGGACGGGCTTGACGTGTATTTTGAGCCGTTCTGGCGTGGGAAGACCGTTCATCAGGTGGAGCAGCGGTATCTGGAGGAAACCCTGGCCTGTGTTCAGGTTCATGAGGATTTCGACGTACTGGCGCACCTGACCTACATCAGCAAGCCCCCCTGTCACCCCACACACGCGCCCCTGTCCTATGTTGCCCACCGGGAGGTCATCGACGAAATTCTCCGGGTTCTGGCCGAAAAGGGCAAGGGGCTGGAAATGAATACCAGCGGCGTTGACCGCTGCGGCGATTTTCTTCCCTCCGCCGACATTTTCCGGCGCTTCCGGGAGCTGGGCGGCGAGATCGTCACCGTCGGCTCCGACGCCCACCGCTGCAACCGGGTGGGGCAGTACACCTTCCGCGCCTGTGACATTCTGAAAGACATTTTCGGGTACGTCTGTACCTTCGAAAACCGGCAGCCGGTTTTTCATAAACTGTGATATAAGCGCAAAACGCCCCGGGCATCTGCCCGGGGCGTTCGGTTTCACATTAAAGCACCCGATCTACTTTCTTTTCTGACCGGATCATAGCAAGCGCCATACCGGCCACAATTATGTATCCCACCAGTGAAATGGCGGATGCCTCAACGCCAAATTCGCCGCCCGTAACTGCAAATAATTTAGAGTCAAGAACGTACGTCATTACGGAATATGCATCCGTTTTTTCCCCGATGGCCAGTCCTCCGCCGATTATCACAATATTCCAGACGGCATGTACCACTCCGCTGTTCCAGACGGAGCCGCTTTCGATTGCAATCAAGGAAAACATAACACCGACCATCGTACCGGCAAGAATGACCAGCAAGCAACTGCCTACCGAAAAATTCATCCCCAGAATATGCACAAAACCAAATAATATCGAGGGGACAATAACCGCCGCCTTAATATTCCACTTTTTCTTTAATACATTCAGAATAACACCTCTGAATACCATTTCTTCAACGAACCCCGCCGCGATTCCGGTAAAGGCAATGCCTGCGCTTAATGTATTAAAAATCTGCGTTCCGCTCATATTGGACGAAACGTATTGACCGCTGAACGCCAGAAGATAGATTCCTTTGACCAGGGACGGCAATAATACAGCCGTCAGAATCCATCTCTTTTTAACGGCAAATTCCGGCATCCCCAGCTCCGCCATAGGCAGCTTCACAATTTTGGCGGCAAAGATTTTCAGGAAAGCATACGCCAATCCGGCATATAAAGCCCCCGCAATTATATTGCAGACTCCGGACGGGACTTTTATCAGGCCAAACGCGGTTGCAATGCGCTGGGCGATAAGCTGCGAAATAAGTAAAATGAATATTGCAGCAAATGAATCGCCGATGGCTTTCTTTGTACTCATTTTGCGTCCACCTCTACATCAGATACCGTAAGGGTAACGGCGATTCCCGCATTGCATTCGGTATTTCTGAAATCGTCCGTTATATCCAGGACACGCATACTGTTCGCGGTTGTTCCGATTCTGACCCAAAGAGGGATTTCTTTATTCAGCATAATCGGCACCTCCCGGTCAATTCTTGTCCCGCCCACTCCCGTGGACTCGTCAAATGGCGTGTCTACAGTCGGGAAGCTGTACCTGACATGGCCGTTTTCATCGATGGTATATAAATCACAGCCTGTTTCCGTCAGTCTCACGGCTATTCTCCCGGTTACATGGTCAATGTTTCCAGCCGTTGTTCCGTCTTCGAACCATTCGCCGTCACGATAGACCCAAATCGATACTGCATAGGATTTCGCAGTCTCATCAAACGAAATGTCGAAGAACTGGATTTCATCATCAAACAGGCTGAGAACATCCTGGGTTTCCTCCGAAAAATCGCTTGGCTTTATATACATTGCAGACTGCTTATTCTGTGAACACGCGCATAATGCAAAAATAAGCAATCCCACAAGCAGCATACATGTTATTTTCTTCATGTCGTACTCTCCCTTCTTGTCGGGCTTCACTATACCATATATCTGCATAAATTTCAACAGCAGCCACGGCAGGACAACCCGCCGTGGCTGCTAATCTCTTTTATACCTCGTATGTTGCGGCCATGTCTTTGTAGAAGGCCATCATTTCTTCTTCGGTGTCGAAATTGGCCACGTACATCTGGTTCGCCATAGCACCGGACAGGGCGTCGGGAATGCGTCCCCACATGACCATCTTGCTGCCATACTTCATCATGACCTCGTAATCGTCCAACTTGTAGCGCCGTCCGTCCCGGCGGCCGTAGAAGGCGCAGAAATGGTGCGCGCCGATGGGCTTGGTGTTGCAGTCAAAGGCCACCATGTCCGCCCAGATCTTGTATACGTCGGTCTCCTGAGAGTAGTTGTACATCTCTGGGGTGTAGCCGCCGGAGGGGCGCATGTTGACCTCCAGACCGATCACGTCTCCCTTTTTGCCCAGTCCCGCCTGATCTTCGTTCAGGACGAAGAATTCCAGATGGACGAAGCGGCTCTTAACGCCGAAGGCTTTTACGGTGGCGAGTCCGGCCTTGCGGATCTTCTCCGGAAGCTCCTTCACCAGATAGTACACGGAATCGCCCTGAGTGTTCACGATGTCCATGATGGACAGGGGCGTGATATTGCCGGACTCGAACAGCATCTGCCCCTTGGAGTCCACGATGCCGTCGAAGGTCTGGACATAGCCGTTGACGAACTCCTCCATGATGTACACGGCGTCGTCCTTATTGCTGATGAACCACCGGACGTCCTCGTCGGATTGCAGCTTGTAGGTGTTGCAGGCGCCCACGCCGCTGTCCGGCTTGACCACCACGGGATAGCCCACGGTGTGGGCAAATTCCAGCGCGTCCTCCAGCCCCTCCACCAGATGATACCGGGCGGTGGGGATACCGGCCTTGGCGTAATACTTCTTCATGCAGGACTTGAACTTGATCTTGTCCATCTCGTCCAGCTTGGGGCCGGTGGTGATGTTGAACTCGGTGCGCAGCGCCGCATCCCGCATCAGCCAGTATTCGTTGTTGCTTTCCAGCCAGTCGATCTTGCCGTATTTGTAGGTGAAGAAGGCGACGGCCTTGAACACTTCGTCGTAATTTTCCAGACTGGAAACCTTATAATATTCGTCCAGACTGTCACGCAGCTCCTGCAGCAGATCGTCATAGGGGCTGTCGCCGATGCCCAGCACCCGCATACCGTTATTTTTCAGCTCCCGGCAGAATTTCCAGTAGGTCATGGGGAAATTCGGGGAGATGAATATGAAGTTCTTCATGTTTCTCACTCCTTATATCTTTAGCCTAAAAACCAGGGAAGGTATGTCTGCACCATCTTGTACCACCACGGCCAGTCGTGGTCAACGTCATAGCCCCAGTATTCAAACCGGGTGTGGATGCCCTTCTGGCAGCAGACCGTGTCCAGCCAGCGGGTGGATTCCAGCAGCGGCTCCTCCCACGCGCCCTGACCGCAGACGATCAGGCTCTTCTGGCTGTTGTAGATGCCCTTGTAATAGTGGTCGTCGGGCATGTTCTGCAAGTACAGACAGGGGCAGTTGGCGTACACCAGCTCGTCGCAGTAGTCGCCGAAGAACTCCTTGTTATCATACAGGCCGGAGATAGCAAAGCAGCTGTCAAACAGGTCGGGACGGCGGTAGTAAAAGTTCGCGGCATGCATGGCGCCCATGGACGCGCCGAAGGTCATAATGCCCTGATCGTGTCCGTTGGCCATACCGGCGACGTGCCGGATATACGGCACCAGTTCGTCCACGACGTAGTGGTACCACTTTTCGTGATTCTCAATGCGCCAGCGGTTGTCCGCTCCTATGGCTGCCCAGCTTTCATTGTCGATGGTGTCGATGGAGAAGACCATGCACTTGCCGGACTCGATCCATGGCGCCCAGTAGTCCACCATTTTGAAGGACTCAAAATCCCAGAACCGCCCCGCCTGACAGGGAATGAAGATCACGGGCTTGCCGCAGCTGCCGTAGATTTTGAATTCCATATCCCGGTTCAGCCAGCCGCTCCAATGTTTTTCGTAGCGAATTTCCATTTCTTTTCCCTCACGTTTTCTCTATATCAAATGCCGAGACACTCCATAAAAATCGGAATCTGTTTTTCCCAGCTGGCCTCCGAGTGATTGCCGCCGGGGACAATCCGGAAGGCCAGATTGACTCCCTTGGTCAGCAGCAGATACACCGCGGAGGGGATGACCGCCTGGCTTGCCACATGGTTGGCCATTTCGTTTTCCCCGTAATCCATGTAGATGGTCGTGTCCGGACGGATACGCGCCTTTGCGATCAGCTCCATCACCTTTCCCGGCGCGACCCAGAGGCTGGGAGACAGGCAGGCCGCCCGCTGGAAGACGGAATTGTAGGCCGCCGCGCCGTACAGCGCCATCAGACCGCCCATGGAGGAACCCGCGAGAATGGTGTCCCGCCGGTCGGGCAGGGTGCGGAAATGCTCGTCGATGTAGGGCTTCAACTCATTTACCATCCAGTTCATGGTGGTGCTGCCCCTGCCCCGGATCTTCCCCAGCTCGGCATTTTCAAAGGTCACGGGGGAATACTCCGACAACCGGCAGTTGCCCTGATGGTTGCACTCCACGCCCACGATGATGAGCTGCTTTCCGGTGCGCTCCATGTAGTCGTTCATGCCCCAGGACTTGCCGAAGGTCGCGTCCTCGTCAAAGAACACGTTGTGCCCGTCAAACATATACATGACGGGATACCGCCGGTCGGGTTCTTCGTCGTAGCTTTCCGGAAGATAGATGTACGCTCTGCGGGGAGTATCCCCGGACAGTCTGGGGATGGTCACATCCCATTTGATAACCATTTGTCATTTCCTCCAATAATGAAGCCGTCTTTTATTGCATATTGCCTAGTATACCGGATATTTTCCCGGTTGTCAACCGGCTGGCAGGAAAAAGATGGTTCCGCACCAGAAACATTTGCCCGCACAAAGCGGACATCCCAAAATCTCTCCGACGCCATAAAAAATCCTGCCTTTCCGAAGAAAAGCAGGATTTTTGTCTTATTACAGGAAATCCGTATTGCCCGTGTCCTGGCTGTTATCGCACCAGTCCGGTTCCGGGGGGATACAGACCGGCTCGGGGCGTCTGGGGGGCATTCCGCCGTCCTTGTTCCGGTTGAAGAACAGGAAGAACGGCTCCGTCACGCTGAACACGATGCTCAGCACCAAAAACAGCACGCAGTTATTGGGGTCAAGAGACCGGAAGATATCGTACAGCGCCATGTAATAGATCACCGCGTAGGCAATGGCGACGCCTGCCAGGGGCAGACACAGCCCCAGCACGCCCACCAGCGGCCCTATCACGGCCTGCACCATGGCCTCCTCGTCGATGCCTCCCGCAGCGCCGATCAACGCCTGCGCCACCATTCCGATTCCGCACGCGACCATCACCAGGCTCAGCACTGTGGTAATGATGTTCAGCGTCAGCAGAACCTTCCGCTTGGACTTATTCTCCCCGTTGACCACATAGCGGTACTGATCGGAAAGCGAACCCACGATCCACGCGCTGGCCACGGGAATCCAGGCCAGCCACGGGTGGTTCAGCCCCCGGCGCTTGGCGATGGTGTAAAGCCCCAGGGCGCTTAATACATAGGTGGCAATGCCGATCAGCGTCGTGGGAACGCCGCTGAAGATCCCGGACAGGAGTCCGTTCGCCAGGGCGTCACTGATATACGAATATGTGTAGGACATACAAAACCCTCCCTTTCTTTCGGTGGGGATATTTTATCACACCAGCACGGAAAAAGCAATCCTTTTCTTTGCCGGTCAGGATTACTTCATCAGTCTGCACACCAGCTCGGTGTAGGCATAGGGGTCGTCCAGCGGCAGCTCCGCCATGAGCTGCGCCTGATAGCACAGAAGCTTTGCGTAATCCTTTGCCTTTTCGGGGTCTTCGGTCATGGCCTTCTGCATGGCCTGCACCGCCTCATGCTCGGGGTTCAGCTCCAGCACGCGGCCGACGGGGAAGGCAAACTCGGGGTTCGCCCGCTTCATATACTTCTCCATCTCGAAGCTCATGCCCTCGGCGGGGGTCATGCACACGGGGTGGCTGCCCAACTCGGAGGACAGCTTGACCTCCTTAACCTGATCACCCAGCGTCTCCTTCACGAAGGTCAGCAGGCCCTTCATTTCCTCGGCCTTTTCCTCCGCCTGTTTCTTTTCCTCCTCGGTCTGCAAGCCCAGATCCTCGGTGGAAACATTGCAGAAAGGCTTCTCCATATAGGTCATCAGGGTCTGGGGCACGAACTCGTCCACGTCCTCGGTGAACAGCAGCACGTCATAGCCCTTCTTCGTCAGGGTCTCCACCTGAGGCAGCTTGCTCAGACGCTCCTTATTTTCGCCGGGAGCATAGTAGATCTTCTCCTGACCCTCGGCCATGGCGTCCACATACTCCTTGAGGGAGACCAGCTTGCCCTGCTTGTGGCTGTAGAACAGCAGCAGATCCTGCGTCGCTTCCTTGTGTGCGCCGTAGTCGGAGACGGTGCCGTACTTCAGCTGACGGCCAAAGGCGGCGTAGAATTCCTCGTACTTCTCCCGGTCGTTTTCCAGCATGGCCTTCAGCTCGGATTTGATCTTTTTCTCGATGTTCCGGGCGATGATGGTCAGCTGGCGGTTGTGCTGGAGCATTTCACGGCTGATGTTCAGGGACAGGTCCTGACTGTCCACCACGCCGCGGACGAAACGGAAATGCTCGGGCAGCAGATCCTCGCAGTTGTCCATGATCAGCACGCCGCTGCTGTACAGCTGCAATCCACGCTTGTAATCCTTGGTGTAGAAATCGTAGGGCGCTTTGCCGGGGATATACAGCAACGCCTTGAAGGAAACGTTGCCCTCCACGTTGTAGTGGATGGTGCGCAGAGGCTTATTGTAGTCGAAGAACTTGTCCCGGTAGAAGGTCTCGTACTCTTCTTCCGTGACGTCCTTCTTGTCCCGCTGCCAGATGGGCACCATGGAGTTCAGGGTCTCCATCTCGGTGTAGGACTCGTACTTGGGCGCCTTATCCTCCTCGCCCTCGGCGTTCTCGTCCTTCGGCTCCTCCACGGGACGGGACTTGGTGACCTCCATCTTGATAGGGTAGCGGATATAGTCGGAATACTTGCGGATCAGGCTGCGGATTTCGTATTCTTCCAGATACTCGGAGTATTTTTCGTCCTCGGTATCGGCCTTCAGGGTCATGATGACGTCCGTTCCGGGAGCGTCCTTTTCCGTCTCCTCAATGGTATAGCCGTCCGCCCCATCAGAGACCCACTTCCATGCCTTGTCCTCGCCGTACTTCTTGGAGATAACGGTGATGGAGGAAGCCACCATAAAGGCGGAATAAAAACCGACACCGAACTGACCGATGATATCGATGTCCTCGTTCTTCTCCATGGCCTGCTTGAAGCCCAGAGAGCCGGATTTGGCGATGGTACCGAGATTCTCGATCATTTCCTCTTTGGACATGCCGATGCCGTTATCGGAAACGGTCAGGGTGCGGTTTTCGGGGTCACGGGTGATGGTGATGGCGAATTCATCCCGGTTGATGCCCACCTTGTCGTCGGTCAGCGCCGTATAGGCCAGCTTATCGATGGCGTCGGAGGCGTTGGAGATGATCTCACGAAGGAAAATCTCCTTGTGGGTATAAATGGAGTTGATCATCAGGTCAAGAAGACGCTGAGACTCTGCTTTGAATTGCTGCTTTTCCATAATCAATACACATCCTTAATTTGGGAATCCCCTGCCGATTGATTCAGGGCTTCCTTATTTAGCACTCTTTGTGTTTGAGTGCTAATATTATAGCGCACCTGTGGAAAAAAGCAAGGGCTTTCGTAAAAATTTCTCGATTTATTCATAATTGGCGCAATCGTGATTGATTATTTCAAATTATGTGGTATTATTATCCTGTATAGTTATGTGCAGCGGTATGCTGCCGCGAAAAATGGAAGCTCTGATTAAATCGGCGAGAGCTGTCGGCAGAAGATTTTGGCTCAGCCGAAAGTTCTTGAAGCGGCGGAATACTTTGTGTATTTCCCGCTTTCAGAACTGCACGGATGGGGCAAAGGATTCGCCGACAGCCGAAGGCGATTTATTCAGAGATTCCAGAAGTTAAGGAGTAAGAAATGATTACAGTAAGCAATCTCGGTATGCAGTTTGGCGGTCAGTGGCTGTTCCAGCACGTTGACCTGCAGTTCCTCCCCGGCAACTGCTATGGCATCATCGGCGCCAACGGCGCGGGCAAATCCACGTTCCTGCGCATCCTGACGGGGGAGCTGGACTCCACCAACGGCTCCGTCACCATCGACCCCACCAAGCGGGTCTCCGTTCTGAAGCAGAACCAGAACGCCTATGACGATTACACCGTCATGGACACGGTCATCATGGGCAACGCCCACCTGTACGAAGTCATGAAGGAAAAGGACGCCATCTACGAAAAGCCGGACTTCACCGACGAGGACGGCCTGCGGGCTGCCGACTTAGAAGCAGAATTCGCCGAGCTGGGCGGCTGGGAAGCGGAATCCGACGCCTCCCGCCTGCTGCAGGGTCTGGGCATCGGCACGGAGCTGCACTATGAGCAGATGGCCTCCGTCGATCCCCGTCTCAAGGTGAAAATTCTGCTGGCACAGGCGCTGTTCGGCAACCCCGACATCGTCATGCTGGACGAGCCCACCAACAACCTGGACATCGAAGCCATCAACTGGCTGGAGGATTTCCTTCTGGACTTCCCCGGCATGGTCATCGCGGTGAGCCATGACCGCCACTTCCTGAACACCGTCTGCACCCACACCGTGGATATCGACTACGGCAAAATCAAGATGTACGTGGGCAACTACGACTTCTGGTACGAGTCCTCCCAGATGGTGCAGGCCATGCTGCGCAACAAGAACAAGCGCAATCAGGAAAAGATCGAAGAATTGCAGCTGTTCATCCAGCGCTTCTCCGCCAACAAGGCCAAAGCCAAGCAGGCCACCGCCCGCCGCAAGCTCTTAGACAAGCTGACCGTGGAGGAAATGCCCTGCTCCACCCGCCGTTATCCCTTCGTGGGCTTCCAGCCCGAGCGGGAGCTGGGCAAGGACGTGCTCACCGTCAAGGACGTGTCCGTCACCGTGGACGGCGTGAAGCTGCTGGACAAGGTGTATTTCTCCGTGAACCGGGGAGATAAAATCGCCTTCGTAGGCGAAAACGAGCTGGCGCAGACCGCCCTGTTCAAGATCCTCATGGGCGAGCTGGAGCCGGACGAGGGCAGCGTCAAGTGGGGCGTATCCACCATCCGCAGCTATCTGCCCAAGGACAATTCCCCCTACTTTGACGGGAATCAGATGGAGCTGGTGGACTGGCTGCGCCAGTATTCCGCCAAGAAGGACGACGTGTACCTCCGGGGCTTCCTGGGGCGGATGCTGTTCAGCAACGAGGACGTGTTCAAGCCCGTGAACGTCCTCTCCGGCGGCGAAAAGGTGCGCTGTATGCTCAGCCGGATGATGCTCTCCGGTGCGAACGTGGTGCTGCTTGACCAGCCCACCAACCATCTGGACATGGAGTCCATTCAGGCGGTGAACAAGGGTCTGGAAGCCTTCCCCGGCGTGGTGCTGCTGGCCTCCCACGACCACGAACTGCTGACCTCTACCTGTAACCGGGTCATCGCCTTCCAGCCCGACGGCACCATCATCGACAAGTACGGCACTTACGACGATTACCTCGCATGGATGGCCGAGCGGAGACAGCAGGGCTGATTTCTATTTCAGAAATATGGAGTAAGATATGGAAAAAATTCTTGATATCATCACCGAAAAAATGGAGCGCGCCTTTGCCGACGCGGGCTATGACGCCTCCTACGGCCGGGTGACGGTCTCCAACCGCCCCGACCTGTGCGAATACCAGTGCAACGGCGCTCTGGCCGCCGCGAAGCAGTACCACTGCGCCCCCATCCAGATTGCGAAAGCGGTAGCGGAAAAGCTGGACGCCGCCGACTATTCTCTGGTGGAGGCAGTCATGCCGGGCTTCATTAACCTGAAGCTCTCCGGGGCGTTCCTGGAAACCTATCTGGAAGCCATGCGCACCGCCCCCGACTTTGGCGTTGCAAAAACCGGCGCGGGCAAGACGATTGTGGTGGACTACGGCGGCGCCAACGTGGCGAAGCCCCTGCACATCGGTCATCTGCGCCCCGCCATCATCGGCGAAGCCATGAAGCGGCTGTATGCCTTCTTCGGCTACAACACCATCGGCGACGTGCATCTGGGGGACTGGGGTCTGCAAATGGGCCTCATTATCGCGGAGCTGCAAGACCGTCAGCCGAACCTTCCCTATTTCGACCCGGACTTTACGGGAGAGTACCCTGCCGAGCCGCCCTTCACCCTGTCGGACTTGGAGGAGCTTTACCCCGCCGCCTCCGCCCGGAAGAAGGAAGACGAAGCCTTTGCCCAGCGCGCCCACACCGCGACCTTTGAATTGCAGCAGGGCCGCCGGGGTTACCGCGCCATCTGGCAGCACATCATGAACGTGTCCCTGCCCGACCTGCGGCGGATCTACGACAGTCTGGACGTCCACTTTGAAAAGTGGCTGGGGGAAAGCGACGCCGACCCCTATATCCCCGCCATGGTCGCGGAGATGAAGGAAAAGGGCTACGCCGTTCTCTCCGAAGGCGCGTGGGTCATCCCCGTGGCCGAGGAAACGGACAAGAAGGCGGTTCCCCCCTGCATTCTGGTCAAGTCCGACGGCTCCTCCATCTACGCCACCACCGACCTTGCCACCATGGTTCAGCGGATGCAGGACTGGCACCCCGACAAGATGCTCTACGTCACCGACAAGCGGCAGGCGCTGCACTTTGAGCAGGTGTTCCGCGCCGCCCGGAAATGCGGCATCGTCCCCGACACCACTGCCTTGGAGCATATCGGCCACGGCACCATGAACGGCAAGGACGGCAAGCCCTTCAAGACCCGGGACGGCGGCGTTCTCCGGCTGGAAACCCTCATCGCCGATATGACGGCCTTCGTCCGTGCCAAGGTCGTGGAAAACCAGATCGTGGACGCCTCCGAAGTGGACGATACCACCGCGAAAATCGCCCTCGCCGCCCTGAAATACGGCGATCTCAGCAATCAGCCCACCAAGGATTACAACTTTGATCTGGAGCGCTTCGCCGCCTTCGAGGGCAACACCGGCCCCTACATTCTCTATACCATCGTCCGCATCAAGTCCATTCTGGCGAAATACGGCGACTGGGCGCACCTGCCCATCCAGCCCCCGGCAAACCCCTTCGCCAAGGACCTGATGAACGTCATCACCCGCTTACAGCCCACGCTGGAAACCGCCCTGGCTTCCTCCGCACCCAACCTGATCTGCGCCTACATCTACGAGCTGGCGGGTACGGTGAACAAATTCTACCACGAAACTCCCGTCCTCAAGGAAGCGGACGAAACCCTGAAAGCCGGACACATCGCTCTGCTGGGCTTAGCCAAAAACATTCTGGAAACCTGCATCCACATCCTCGGCTTCTCCGCCCCGGAGAAAATGTAAGAAAGGCCGCAATATGAGACGCAGAATTCTCCTGATCGTCTTTTCCTGTATCCTTCTTATCCTGAGTCTCGTCATATTCGACCGGATAAATGCCCGGAACGCCGCTCCCATGCCTGTGCCATCCGTCTCAGGCGGCTATTACGAGAACGGCTTCACGCTGCGCCTGACCGCGCCGTCCAACGGCAGTATCTATTACACCACGGACGGCAGCACTCCCACGGCTGATTCTACGCTGTATCAGGATGGAATCCCCCTGAAAAATCGGTCTTCCGAACAGAATCTGTACAATTCCGTCCAGAACGTTGTGACTGACTGGAAAAATTACACGCCCGATCCCCAGCCGGTGGAAAAAGGAACGGTCATTCGGGCAGTCTTCGTAAACGAACGGGACATTGCCAGTGAAATCCTAACGCAGACCTACTTTATCGGACTCCAGCCTCCGGAACGGGGCTACACGCTGTCGCTTGTTTTCGAGTACGATGATCTGTTCGGCGAGGACGGAATTTATGTCACCGGCAGGGAATATGACGAATGGTATCTGAGCGGCGACTCTTCAACGGAAGCACCGGTTCCGAACTTTGAGAAAAAGCGCGAGGTCAGGGCCACGGCGGAGTTGCTTGGCGAATCAGGCGACATTCTAAATCAGGCTGTCGGCTTACGGTTACAGGGCAACACCGCCCGAGCGGAACGAAACAAACGTCTCACGATTGCAGCCAGGGAGGAATACAGCGGCAGCAATACCTTTCAGGCAGCCCTCTATAAAGGCATAAGCACCCACGCTGTTATGCTGAAAAGCTACTTTCCAGACACGCTCGCCTCACGCCTTGTTTCAAACCGCTCCGTATCCGTCCAAGGGAGCATTCCAGTTAAGGTATTCCTGAATGGGGAGTTCCTGTATAACAGCTATATGCTCGAGCGCTACGACAAGCAATATTTTCGGCAGCACTATAATGTTGACGGGTTCGTTTTGGTCAAAGACGGAGCCGTCCATGACGAGGACATTTCCTCTGAGGATAATATCCGCTATCAGGAGTACATGGGTTGGGTCGCTGACACTGACTTTTCCGATCCGCAGGAATGGGAAGCATTTCAGGAAGAAACGGATGTACAAAGCTATATCGATTACGTCGTAACAAATTACTATCTGTGCAATATCGATTTAAGCGACAATCATAACTATGTTCTCTGGCGCAGTACATCCCGCGGAAAATCGCCCTACGCTGACCAGCGGTGGAGATGGTGTATTTACGATATTGACGCCCTCGCGTGGATGCCATACCGCTCCAAATACGGCAATGTTGTGGAAATCAACGCCTTCTCCAACGATTTCACCTTTGATCTGGATTCCACAACCCTTTTCCGTTCCCTGAAAACCAGCCCAGAGTTCCGGGAGCGGTTTGTCCTGTCCTTCATGGACATGCTTAATAACAATTTTGCCCCTGCAAATGTGGAGAAAGTGCTGGCCGACTACGGCTACACGCTGGACTGGCTGGACGGATTCTTCCTGAAACGCCCGGCCTATGCGGTAACGCACCTCGCCGAGGAATTTGACCTGACCGGTTCTCTGGAAACCGTGACGGTCACGACTGCGCATCCGGAAATGGGAAGCGTGACGGTCAACACTTCCCTGCTCGACCTGTCGTCAGGCAGCTGGTCGGGGCAGTATTTTACAGACTATCCCATCACCGTTACGGCTGCCGCCAACGACGGTTACGAATTTGTGGGATGGAAAGGAGACGCGGACGGAGCCGGGGAAACGGTCACAGTTTCTGTTGACGGCGGGATTACTCTGGAAGCCGTATTTGCGAAGGTACAATGAGAGAACTTGAAAAACTACTCCATTCGGATGTTTCCGAGGACAGACATTATCGGAACGAGCTGAAATACGTCTGCTCCGAGGGAGAGCTTCAGCTGATCCTCGCAAGAATACGCCACATTTGTCCTTCGGATTCCCATGCGTCGGCAACAGGGACATACAGCATCCGAAGCATCCTACTTTGACGATGCGCAGAACCGCTGCTTTTTGGAAAACGAAAACGGCACCGACCCCAGAGAGAAGTTCCGTATCCGAATCTACAATGCCTCGGATTGCCGCATCACGCTGGAATGCAAGCGGAAAGAGCATACCATGACCAATAAGGTCAGCTGTCCGCTGACGAAAGACCAGCTTACTATGATTCTGAATGGGTCTTTGCCGGAATCCGCCGTTGACAGCGACCTGCTGCGAAAGCTTTTCTTACTGCACGAGCAGGACAATCTGAAGCCGAACGTGATCGTTGCCTACGAGCGCACCCCCTTCGTGTATGCGCCCGGGAATGTCCGGATTACCTTCGACCGGAACATTGGAAGCACTACGAACATCTCCGGCTTCTTTGACCCCTACTTGCCTCTGCGACCGGTTCTCCCCACCGGCAAGCACATTCTGGAAGTAAAGTACGACGCGTTTCTGCCGGACTTCCTGTACGAAGTCATAAATCTGGGCAGACTGACCCAGACCGCGTTCTCAAAGTATTATTTATGTAGAAAATTCACAGTATAAGGAGAAAAACATGAGCATTCAGGATGTTTTGAAAAAATCGTTTTTGAACCAGTTCAATTCTGACCTCTCTACCACGTCCATCGTAGGAACGCTGATCCTCACCGCCCTGATCGGCACGTACATTTTCGTGATCTACCGTGCCGTCTGCCGGAAAGCCTTCTATTCCAAGTCCTTCGCCATTTCCCTGCCGGTGATTTCCATGATCACCGCCTCCATCATCATCTCCATTCAGTCCAGCGTTGTAATCTCTCTTGGCATGGTGGGTGCGCTGTCCATCGTCCGTTTCCGGACTGCGGTAAAAGACCCCATGGATTTGGCGTTTTTGTTCTGGACGATTTCTGTGGGCATCATCTGCGGTGCCGGTCTGTTTGAGGTTGCCGTGGAAGCCTCCATTCTGATTACCATAGTCATGCTGCTTCTTCATTTTGTCCCCAACGTGAAGCCCGCGCTGCTCCTGCTGGTCAACGGCACGGATTCCAAAATTCAGGCCGAGCTGGAGCAGGTGCTGAAAGACGGCACCCGGTTTTACAAAATCAAGTCCCGGAATATGACCGGCACGGGCATTGACATGATCGTTGAGCTGAAGACGAAAGACGAGGGTGCCCTGATAGAAAAGGTTCTCGCCATTCCCGCAGTAGAAAGCGCCACCCTGATGACCCACGACGGAGAAGTTACATATTAAAACCGGTACTAACAGTTTCCCCACAGCCGATTGGCTGCGGGGAAACTGCTTTTATCTTCTTTTACGCAAAAACCGCTCTGGTTACCCAGAGCGGTTTTAACTGTTTTCATGAGGGATCAATAGAACTTTCTCTTGTTCTTACGGGCAGCTTCGGACTTCTGCTTCCGCTTCAGGCTGGGGCTGACGTAATGCTCACGCTTCTTGACCTCAGCAATCACGCCTTCCTTGGCACAGCTGCGCTTAAAACGACGCAGAGCACTCTCCAGAGACTCGTTCTCCTTGACGCGAATTTCAGACATTGTTTTCCCTCCCTCCGATGGCATCCGGCTCGATCCAGGATGCTTTCAGGGCCATACCGGCTTGATACATTATAATTGTTCTTTCCCGAATTGTCAAGGAATAATTCTAAAAATTCACAAATTATACCGGGCTCCAAAGAAAATCTGAAACCATTCCGGAAATCGGATCACTTGACGATCAGGTTGACCAGCTTGTTCTTTACCACAATGGTCTTCACAATCTGACCGCCCTGCTTCTGCAGGAACTTGGCAATTTTTTCGTCCGCCACGGCGTTTGCCACCACTTCCTCGTTGGAAAGATCGGCGTCCATCAGCACGGTGCCGCGCATCTTGCCGTTGACCTGCACCGCGATGTTCACCTCGGCATCCTTGCACTTTTCCTCGGAATAGGTCGGCCAGCTTTCGTAGGCGATGGTATCGTCATGTCCCAGCAGCTGCCAGATCTCCTCGCCCACGTGGGGCGTGATGCAGGAAAGCATCTTGATGAAGCCCTCGGCATAGGCCTTGGGGCAGCTGCCGTTCTTGTAGACCTCGTTGACGAACACCATCATCTGGGCAATGGCCGTGTTGAAGCCCAGCGCCTCAAAGTCGGAGGTGACCTTCTTCACCGTCTGGTGATAGATCTTGGTGAGCTTGCCGTCGTCGGTATCGGTGATGTTCTTTTCCTCGGTGAAGAAGTTCCACACGCGGTTGATGAACTTCTTTGCGCCCACCACGCCGGTGGTGCTCCAGGGCTTGGACACCTCCAGCGGCCCCATGAACATCTCGTACAGCCGCAGGGTATCCGCGCCGTATTCCCGCACCACGTCGCTGGGATTCACCACGAATTCCGGGAAGCGCTTGCCCATCTTGATGCCGTTCTCACCCAAGATCATGCCCTGATGCACCAGCTTCTTGAACGGCTCCTTTACGGGAGACAGCCCCTGATCGTACAGGAAGCGGTTCCAGATCCTCGAATACATCAGGTGACCCACGGCGTGCTCTGGGCCGCCAACATACAGGTCAACGGGCATCCAATGCTTCGCAAGCTCGGGGTCGCAGAACACCTTGTCGTTCTTGGGGTCGATATAGCGGAAATAATACCAGGAGGAACCGGCGCTGCCGGGCATGGTGGAGGTCTCCCGGACGCCGTGAATGCCGTTACGGTCATATTTCTTCCACTCGGTGGCGTTTTCCAGCGGTGCCTGACCGTTGCGTCCCTTGTAATCCTCCAGCTCCGGCAGGATCAGGGGCAGCTCGTCGTCGGGCAGGAAGTAGGTCTTTCCGTCGTCGGTGTACACGCAGGGAACCGGCTCGCCCCAGTATCTCTGACGGGCGAAAATCCACTCCCGGAAATGGTAGTTGACCTTTCTTCTGGCCACGCCGGCCTTTTCCATCTTGCAGGTGATGGCCTCCTTGGCCTCCTCCACCGTCAGGCCGGTAAACTCTTCGGAGTTGATGAGCCTGCAGCCCTTGCCCAGATAATCCTGCTTCTCAAAGGCGTGCTCGGACACGTCCGCGCCGTCAATGACCTGAATCATGGGGATGTTATGCACCTGAGCGTACTCGAAATCACGCTGGTCGTGACTGGGCACGGCCATGACCGCGCCGGTGCCGTAGCTCGCCAGAACGAAGTCGCCGATGAACACTGGCACCTGCTTGCCGTTGACGGGGTTGATGGCGTAGACGCCCTCCAGACGGCAGCCGGACTTGGTTTTGTTCAGCTCCGTGCGGTCCATGTCGCTCTTCTTCACAGACTCGTCGATGTACGCCTGAACCGCTTCCTTGTTCTGCACCCGGTCCATCAGGCTCTGCACGATCTTGCCGTCGGGGGCAAGCACCATGAAGGTAATGCCGTAAATTGTCTCGATGCAGGTGGTGTAGATGGAGAATTCACCGCCGCCCACCAGCTGGAAATCCACCTCCACACCGGTGGATTTGCCGATCCAGTTGCGCTGGATCTCCTTGGTGGATTCCGGCCAGTCGATCTCGTTGAGACCTTCCAGCAGCTTCTCCGCAAAGGCGGGCTGGTCGATGACCCACTGCATCATGTTCTTCTTGACCACGGGATAGCCGCCCCGCTCGGACTTGCCGTCGATGACCTCGTCGTTGCTGAGCACGGTGCCCAGCTCCTCGCACCAGTTCACGGGCATCTCAATGCGCTTGGCGTAGCCCGCCTCGTAGAGCTTCTTGAAGATCCACTGCGTCCACTTATAGAAGGACGGGTCGGACGTGGCGATCATCTTCGACCAGTCGTAATCGAAGCCAAGCTCCTTCAGCTGAGCGGAGAAGGTCTCGATGTTCTTCTGGGTAAATCCGTTGGGATGATGGCCGGTATTCACGGCGTACTGCTCCGCCGGCAGGCCGAAGGAGTCATAGCCCATGGGGTGCAGCACGTTGTAGCCCTGCATCCGCTTCATGCGGGAGACGATATCCGTCGCCGTGTAGCCCTCGGGATGGCCCGCGTGCAGGCCGACGCCGGAGGGATACGGGAACATATCCAGCACATAGTATTTGGGCTTGGAGAAATCCCACACGTCGGTGTAGAAGGTATTATGCTCCTGCCAGTACTTGTGCCACTTGGCCTCAATTTTTGCGTAATCGTAATTCATGCCGAACACACCTCTCAAACCGGCTGCATTTCGGTCAGCCGGATATATACTAATTCTCTTCGATGACGATATCCCGGATATCCACAAGTTCCGCGTCCGCCCACAGGCGTTCCAGATCGTAGAACTTCCGGGCTTCTTCGGTAAAAACGTGGACGACAATGCTGCCGTAATCCAGCAGCTCCCAGGAATTGCCCCGGTGGCCTTCCCGGCTGAACATCTGCTCCCCCAGCTGCTCCAGCGTGTACTCGGCATAGTCGCAGAGCGTCTTGACGTGGGTGCTGGAAGTGCCGGTGCAGATCAGGAAATAATCCGCCAGCGAGCTGACCCGGTCAATTTTCAGCAGCTTGATGTTCTGTCCTTTTTTGGCGTCCAGCGCCTTGGTAACCTCGTAAGCGATTTCTTTTGGGGTTAACATAACTTCTTCCTTTCTACAGGGCTTCTGCTTCCTGACGGTTTAGCCAGTCCAGAGCTTCTCTGGACTCCGGCGAAACCTCGTTCCCCTGCTCCTTCAGATGTTCCAGCGTCATTTCCAGCCCCAGCTTCAGCGCCGCGGTCAGGTCGGAAAACGCCAGCTCCCGAAGCTGTTCCACGCCGGGAAAGCTTCGGTTCGGCTCCATATAGTCTGCCACATAAATGATGGTTTCCAGCAGATTCATGTCCGCTTTTCCCGTGGTGTGGCTGCGGATGGCGGAGACCACCGCTTCATTTTCCCCGAAAATCCGCTCCGCCACCATGGAACCGGTGAGTGCGTGGAGGGTTCGGGGGTATTTTCTGGAAAATTCGCCTAATATTTTACCATATTCGGCACAGACTGTCAACTGCAGCGGCCCGTCCAGCGCCTTGGTAATATCGTGGAGAATGCCCGCCCGGGCAGCGTCAGTCACGTCCGCACCCCAGCGTTTGGCCAGCGCCACCGCCGTATCCCGGCAGCCTAAGACGTGCGCCACCCGGTTGGGATTCAGCAGCCGGATGACCACCTGCTCCAACTCCGCCATGGGGAGATTTTTCCACTGGGCGTTCACATCATACAGCCCATGTTCCCGAATGTACGCCGCCACGCCGGGGGGCAGAAACGGCCCCGCGCAGTGGAACGCCAGCATCCGCCGCAGCTGGGTGGAGGAAATATCGACGATGTCGTTTTCCACCAGTCGGATTTTTGCTCCGCGCTGTTCCAGCTTTGCCTTACTTTCGGCAACGGCGGTTTTTTCTCCCTTGTTTCCCCGGTAGAAAACGCCCAGCTCCGCATTCTTCAGAATGTCGTCGGGCTGCTTCCACTGATCGAAGCACAGGAACATATCGCTGCCCATGAGCAGAATCAGCTCCGCGTCAGGATAGCGCTCCTTCAGCTCCGATACGGTCTGGAAGGTGTAGCTGATGCCGCCCCGGTTCAGCTCGATGTCCGAAACCTCGGCCTTCGGGCAGTCCGCCGCCGCAATGCGCAGCATTTCGAGACGCTGCCGCGGGGTGGGCGAGTGCTCCGGTATCTCCTTGTGGGGCGCAATACTCGTGGGGACGATCACGAGCTTGTCGAGGTTCAGCGCCGTGACCGCCTGCTTCGCCGCCTGAATGTGGCCGGCGTGTGGGGGATTGAAGGTTCCACCGTAAATGCCGATTCGTTCCATTTGCACCGCTCCTGTACCTGTTTATCCCGCAAAATGCGGAAGAAAAATTCCGCTGCTGTTCCTTTGTGGCACCGTTCGGGTTATTTCTGTTTTCTCTGCTGCCGTTCCCGGCTTTGCTCAATGGACTTTTCGATGGCCTGTTCCCGGAAATACTGGTTGCGCTGCTCCCGCGCCTGACGGGCTGCCTGACGGCGGGCGCGAACGCCCTTGCCTACCGGGTCAGCCTTGGACTTGGGGGTCTCCTTGTGTTTGGCACGGCCGGTCTGGTTGCGCTCGGCCTGACATTTTTCGCTGAACCGCCAGATGACGAACTTGGAACCGACGCAGGAAATGCCGTCGGCACCGGTGGCCTCGCAGATGGCGTCGGACACCTCGCGCGCGCTCATCAGTGCGGTTTCCAGCACCTTGCCCTTCACCAGCTCCCGTGCGGTGAGCAGCTTGTCCGCTTCCGCGACCACCGCCTCCGTCACGCCGTCCTTGCCCACCATCAGGGTGGTTTCCAAGCTGTTCGCCTGCGCCCGGAACTCGGCGCGCTGTTTACTTGTCAGCATAGCCTTCCTCCTTGAGTTTGTCGTAAAATGCCCGCAAAGCAACCGCCCGGTGGGACACCTGATTCTTTTCCTCAGGCGTCACCTCCGCCAGCGTCTTGCCGAAGGGCGGATAGTAGAAAATGGGATCATAGCCGAAGCCGCCCGTCCCGGCTGGGGCGCGCAGCAACTCGCCATGCACCTCACCCCGGGCCTGAATCACCTTGCCTTCAGGCGTGACCATGGTGATGACGCAGACGAACTGCGCCTGACGCTGGCCGTCGGGAACGTTTTCCGTGTTTTTCAGCAGCAGCTGCAACCTGCCCCAGTCGTCCAGCGTATCGTCGAAGCCGTACCGGGCGGAGTAAATGCCGGGTTCCCCGTTCAGGGCGTCCACGGCAATGCCGGAATCGTCTGCCAGCGCCGGAAGCCCGGTGGCCCGCATGACTGCGTTGGCTTTCAGAAAGGAATTTTCCTCAAAGGTAGTTCCCGTTTCCTCCACGTCAATGTCCACGCCCAGGTCGGACTCCATCACCAGCTCCATATCAAATTTCTCGGTGATTTTCCGGATTTCTTCCCATTTATGTCTGTTTTTGCTTGCCAAAACTACTTTCATGATACTTCCTCAGATCAATGCTTCCACGAATTCCTTTGCGCTGAAGGGCATCAGGTCGTCCGCCTGCTCGCCCACGCCCACAAACTTCACGGGGATTTGCAGGGCGTCCGCTACGGCGATGACGATGCCGCCCTTGGCAGTGCCGTCCAGCTTGGTCAGGGCAATGGCCGTGACCCCCGCAATTTCCTTGAACTGTTTTGCCTGAATCAGGCCGTTCTGGCCGGTGGTGCCGTCCAGAACCAGCAGGACTTCCTTGGCAGCGTCGGGCAGCTCCCGTGCCACAATGCGGCTGATCTTGTTCAGCTCGTTCATCAGGTTCGTCTTGTTGTGCAGCCGTCCGGCGGTGTCAATGAGAATCACGTCCACGTCCTTGGCCTTGGCGGACTGGATGCCGTCAAACACCACGGAGGCCGGGTCCGCGCCCTCGTGCTGGCGGACGATGGATGCGCCGCTTCTGCCCGCCCAGATTTCCAGCTGATCGGCGGCCGCCGCCCGGAAGGTGTCTCCCGCCACCAGCATGACCTTCTTTCCCTGAGAGGTCAGCTGCTTCGCGATCTTGCCGATGGTGGTGGTCTTGCCCACGCCGTTGACGCCGATGACCAGAATCACGCTGGGGTGGGTGGACAGATTCAGCTCCGTGTCCCCCACGGAAAGCATGTCCACCAGAATTTCCTTCAGCGCTTCCCGCGCTTCCTCCGTGGTTTTCAGGTGCTGCTCCCGGACGGCCTTGCGCAGCCGTCCCACAGCCTTGACGGAGGTGTCCACACCCAAGTCTGCCAGAATCAGGCTTTCCTCCAACTCGTCGTAAAAATCGTCGTCAATCTCGGAAAAGCCGGAAAACACACTGCCCAGCGTGCCGCTGAGCGCTTCCCGGGTCTTGGTCAGTCCGGCCTTGATCTTGTCAAAAAAGCCCATAAAAATCTCCTTTTTATTCCACGATTCCCAAATATTCTTCCATCTGGTTCAAGTCCAGCCGCAGCAGCTTGCTCACGCCCTGCTCCTGCATGGTCACGCCGTAAAGCACGTCGGAGGCTTCCATGGTGCCCCGGCGGTGGGTGATGACGATGAACTGGGTCTTCTTCGCCAGATTGTGAAGATAGCTGGCAAACCGCTCCACGTTCCGGTCGTCCAGTGCCGCGTCGATCTCGTCCAGCAGACAGAAGGGCGTCGGCCGCACCTTCAGAATGGCGAAGTACAGCGCCGTCGCCACGAAGGCTTTCTCGCCGCCGGAGAGCAGCGTGATGGTCTTGACCTGCTTTCCGGGGGGCTGGACGCGGATTTCAATGCCGCAGGTCAGGGGATTTTCCGGGTCTTCCAGAACCAGCTGTCCCTTGCCGCCGCCGAACATTTCTTCAAAAGTCTGCCCAAAATAGTGGTCGATTTTCCCGAACTCCGAAACAAAAATGGTGGTCATCTCTTTGGTGATGTCCCGGATGACGCTTTCCAGCTCCCGCTTGGAGGTCAGCACGTCGTCCCGCTGGGAAGCAAGGTACGTGTAGCGCTCGTTGACCCGGGCGTATTCCTCGATGGCACCCAGATTGGGCGTACCCAGCGCGGCAATTTTCCGTTTCAGCTCTGCCGCACAACGGTTTCCGGCAGTGACGTTTTCGATCTGGCCCCGATGCTCCGGGGCGGTGCCGGGGGTCAGGCCGTAGGAATCCCACAGCTTGTCCACGATCTGCTTTTCCTCCATGGAGGAAGTGACCTTCTTCTGTTCCAGCAGTGCGCAGGCGCGCTCCATGTTGAGAATGTCCTTGTTCTTTTCCTGGGCGTCCCGCTCGGCGCGGGTCTTGGAGGCTTCCGCTTCCGCCCGGTCTTCCAGCGTCTTTTGCATCAGGGCGTTCATCCGGTCGGACTCCGCGTCGTTTTCCTCCTGCTTGATTTTCAGCTGGGCGATCTCTCCTTCCAGACGGTGGGTGTCCTCCCGGATGGCATCCGCCAGCGCTTCCTTCTTCTCCCGGTCGCCCTCCATGGCCGCCCGGAGGTTCTGGAGGTCCGCAATGTGGGTCAGCGCCGTACCCCGCTCGGCTTCCAGCGCCGCTTCCGCAGTTTTCAACTCCGTCATCTGTCCGGTGATGGCGGCGTTCGCTTCCGCCGCTTCCGTCTGACTGCCTTCCAGCTGTGCCAGCGTCTGCCGGGTCTCGGCAAGCTGCTGGGTGTAAACCTGAATTTTCGCCTGCTGGGCGGCATAGCGCTCCCGATCGGAGGTCTGCCGCGCGTTCAGCGCGTCCCGCTCCCGCTGGGCGGAGGTCTCCGCTTCCGTGATGGCGTTCAGCAAGATCTCAAACTGCTTTTCCTGCCCCTGCAGGCGCAGCACCTGATCCTCCGCGCCGCGAAGCTGATCCTGCGCCGCCTTCATCTGGAATTCCACCTGGTCGCACTGCCGCTGGGCTTCCTGCAGATCCGCCTGGGCAACCAGCAGCTCCTGTTCCAGCTTCTTTTCCTGAGCCGTCAGCTTTTCCAGCTCATTTGCCCGGGACAGAATGCCCGCTTCCTTATTCACGGAGCCGCCGGTCATAGAGCCGCCGGGGTTCATGACCTGACCGTCCAGGGTGACAATCTTGAACCGCCCCCGGTACTTCTGAGACATGGCGATGGCCGCATCCATATCGGACACGATGACCGTCCTGCCCAGCAGATTTTCCACAATGCCCCGGTACTTTTCATCGCTCGCGGTCAGCTGGGAGGCAATGCCCACGAAGCCCCGGCAATTTTCCAGCCCGGTCTCCTGTAAGCTCCTGCCCTGAATATTGGACATAGGCAGGAACGTCGCACGACCGCCGCCGGTGCGTTTCAGGTAGCCGATGGCCGCCTTGCCGTCCTGCTCCGTTCCTACCACGATCTGCTGCATGGCCGCGCCCAGCGCGATCTCAATGGCCACCGTGTAGCTGTCCTCGGTGCGGATCAAACGGGACACGGGACCGTGGATATTCCGCAGCGCGCCCCGCTGGGCCTCCTGCATCACCATGCGGACGGCCTTGTTATAGCTTTCAAAATCCCGCTCCATTGCCCGGAACACTCTGGCCTTGGCCGTCACGGAATCCCGCCGGGAGGTCATGTCCCGGATTTTTTCCTGCAATTCGTCCCGGCGTTTGACCCGGGTATTCTGCCGGAGGGTGTAGCCCGCGATGGTGTTGTTGGCCGCGGTCACTTCCTCCTGGGCTTTTTTCAGTTCCCTGCGGCAGTTATCCAGATTGGTCTGGGCTTCCTGCTGTCTGGCCGCACCGGCGGACAGGTCGGCATTCAGCTGCTCCAACCGCTCCTTGGTCTGCGCCATGCTCTCTTCCAGACCCCGCACGTCTGCCTGACGTCCCGCGACATCCGCCGCCAGAGAGGATTCCTTCCCCCGCAGCTCCAGAAACTGCTTGGTCAGTCCCTGCGCGCTGGCGGTCATGGCGGTGAGCTTGTGCTGCAAATCGTCCAGCTCCCGGCGCTTTCCCGCGAGAGACGCTTCAATTTCTTCAATTCTGGCCTTCGTCTGGTCGATCTGGGACACGATGCCGCCGGAGCGGTCTTCCTGCCCTTTCAGCTCTTCCTCGATGCGGGAAATGTTGGCGTTGTTGTTCTCCACATTGCCCCGCAGCACGGCCATCTGCCCGTCCAGCTGCTGATGCGTAGCGGACAGCATATTCACTTTCAGACGGACGGTTTCCAGTTCGCCGTCCCGGGTGCGCAGGGCTTCGCCCAGCTGGTCTGCCTGACGGTACAGGGCGTCCAGATCGTCGTGAGCCTGCTGCAGAACGAAGGACGCGGACGCATAGTCCTCCTCCGCCTTCTTGGCGGCGGCGGAAAGTCTGTCCAGCGTGTCCAGCCACACGGCCACCTCCACGCCTTTCAGCTCGTCCTTCAGTTCCAGATATTTTTTTGCCTTTTCCGACTGCTGCTTCAGCGGTTCCAGCTGCAATTCCAGCTCGGAGACCTTGTCGCCGATGCGCAGCAGATTGTCCTCGGTGGCGGCCAGCTTCCGCTCCGTCTCCTCCTTGCGGTGGCGGTATTTGGAGATGCCGGCGGCTTCCTCGAAGATCTCCCGGCGGTCGCCGCTTTTCAGGGATAGAATTTCGTCGATCCTGCCCTGACCGATATTGCTGTAGCCCTCCCGCCCAAGGCCGGTGTCCATGAACATCTCGTTGATGTCCCGCAGGCGGGCGGACTGTTTGTTGATGTAGTATTCACTGTCCCCGGAGCGGTAGTAGCGCCGGGTGACCATTACCTCGTCGGCGTCGTAAGCCAGCGCCCGGTCGGAGTTGTCCAGCGTCAGGGTCGCCTCGGCGAAGCCCACGGCGGTGCGCTTCTGGGTGCCGCCGAAGATCACATCTTCCATTTTGGCGCCCCGGAGGGTTTTGGAGCTTTGTTCGCCCATGACCCACAGAATGGCGTCGGAAATATTCGATTTTCCGGAGCCGTTGGGGCCGACGATGGCGGTAATGTCGTCGCCGAACCGGATCAGCGTCTTGTCCGGGAAGGACTTAAAGCCTTGCAGTTCCAATGATTTCAGATACACAGCATAACCTCATGTAAAAGAGAGTAAAAGATAATAATTCAGTTTATTATATCTGACAAAGAGCGCAAATGCAAGAGTTTCTTTCGCTTCCTGGCGTTTATTGCCTCCCAATTCTGAAAAAATCGTACCCGGACAAAAAACAGGAGTGGCACCATTCGCACTGCACCACTCCCGCCTTAAACTCAATATTTCCTATATAGGTTTATGCTACCCACGCAATCAGGTCTCCAGAAAGGGATGAAATATTACCTGATTACTTTTTTCTTGATCTTTTCCGCCATTCGCGTCATCAAGTTCTTCATTGTCAATGTTTCCCCGTCTACCGCTCTGGCAAGGCGATCATTCACTCGCTTGGGCAGGTACACCCGGCTGCGGCGGTAAGCCTGTTCAACAGGCTGGTCAAAAATATGACAGATAAATTCTCCCAATTCCTTTTCCAGCCGCTCAGGATACGTCGGGTCAACCAGCACAGGCTGATTCAGCATTTCCAGATACTTTTCATCGTCCTGGTCAAGCTCCTTTATTTTCTCAATTGCCGCGTCAAAAGACGGATAGTCTGCCACGTTGATAAAAGCGTCTTTATTAAAAATCTCTGCTACCGTCGGGCTTCCATAGTACACCGGGATCGTGTCCGAATAAAATGCATCCATGATCTTCTCGGTAACGAAGCCATAGTGATTGGTGCTTTCAAAACACAGCGTAAATTTACACTTTCTCTGCAACGCCGTTTTGCTGCCGTCCAGCCAGTTCACGACCTCACCATTGGGCATGTTGTTCAGGTAAGTCCCTGCCGATTCCACGCGCCTGTATTCATTCAGCTTCTTGAAGAAATCGCCGCGGATGTTGAATTCCGACTCATGGCTGGATATAAAGTTCGCAAAAAGTTGTTTATTTTGTACAAATTCTTTCGTGTACCCCCCCATGCTTGTTCACTATGCTCAGCCATCGATCTCGCGGCCATACGCAGGGCGGAAGCTGGAAATTCCGGTCTCCAAATTGGATCGGATACGGGCAAATGGAGTAGTCTATCAGATTAAAATCCGGGATGTAGTTTTCGCCGGAACACATGATCCGAACCTGGGGATATTTGCAATATTCGTAGTATTCCGCTCCCAGCGCATCACAAATAATATAATCCGGCTCATCCGAAATCTGCACGTCATACCCGTGGTTTTTAAGGATGTCATAAATCAGGTTCTGCTTTTTATCGAAATAATCATCGACACGCGCATAATTGATTTTTACCGTTTTCAAAGCACATTCCTCCATTCCCGTTATACATAGTAATCTTCCGGTGACGGCTTTTTCGCCTGCGGCCGTTTCAGAAGCTTTTCCGTGCTGGTAACATACATGAGAAACACCGCTTTCAGAAGATACCTCGGCGGGAACGTATTTCCCCTTTGCAGGAAATACCGTCTTGCGTAATATTTCAGCAGTCGGATGCTTTCCTCCGTATTGTCCGGGTAATCCGCCAGATAGGAAAGGGCGTCCACAAAGCTGATGTCGAACTCCCGCCGCAGTTCCGGAAAGCGTTCCAGCACCTTTTCCCGGCGCTTCGCCATGAAATCGATCCGGTCAACGGCGATCTGCGCCCTAGCCGCCGGGGACTGCATCACGCTGGACGCGCGCTGGCGGTAATTATACACAACGCGCGGGTCGCAGACAACTTTCGCGGCGTTCATGACACCCTGATAGGTGAAATATTCATCGTCGATCTTGTGTCCCTCTTCAAAGAAAATGCCGTCGAAAAGCGCCCGTTTATACAGCTTGTTCCACAGGAGCCCGCAGGTCCAGTCCGTGGTGAAACGCGCCAGAAAGGCTTTTCCCTCCATCACGCACCGGCTTTCGTCGGCGAGCCACTGCTCCGTGCGGGTGCGGAACCGGTTCTGAAACGCACACCGGACAATATCCGCGCCGTTTTCTTTCAGGAGTGACATCATGTAGGCGTATGCCCCCGGCTCCAGAAAATCGTCGCTGTCCGCAAAGCTCAGGTATTCTCCCGCGGCCGCCCGCAGTCCCGCGTTTTTCGCCGCCGCCGCGCCGCCGTTTTTCTGGTGGATGACCCGAATGCGGCTGTCCCGCTGGGCATAGGCGTCGCAGATGGCACCGGAATCGTCGGTGGAGCCGTCATCGATAAGGATGACCTCCAGCTTTTCGTAGTCCTGAGACAGGATGCTGTCCAGGCACTCCGGCAGGTAGGCCGACACGTTATACACCGGCACAATGACCGAAATCACGTCCTTCATTCCTGACGCTCCTCTCTCCTGCCCAGCTTGCCGTACAGCCACCAGAACGGCTTCATGGGATAGGCTTCCTCATACACCCAGAAAAGCTCCCGGCAGAGCGGGAACAGGTCAAATTCCTTCCCCTGCCTCAGTCCGTCCCGGAGCTTTTTCCGCAGGGTTTTCAGGAGCCGCCCCCTGCCCGGATTGTCCCATTGCTTTGCAAAGCCGATCTGTTCGTATGTACTGTAAATATACTGTCTGACCGCCTTTTTCAGCAGTCTCTGGTTGCCGTTTTCCCGTGCGAAAGCGATCTGGTTTTCCGTCGCTTCCAGAATGTGCAGTTTCCTCGGCGTCCACTTGGACAACATAATACCCACGGGATTCTGGTAGTAAGCGTACAAAGGCTCCCGCGTCACAGCCACCTTTCCCGCGCGGTACACAGCGAGATAGGTGGTGAACTCGTCCTCGTGCAGCTTTCCTACGGGATAGCGCAGGGTGTCAAACAGGCTCTTATGGTACAGCTTGTTCCATGCGATCGCCGGTACATCTTCCCCGGCCTCGTCGGGGCAGTAATAGTCGTCCGCCGACAAAACGCGGTATTCCGGCGCACCCATAGCCGGGAAATCCCCGCCCCCGGTGCGGAAATAGCCGCAGGCACTGAGCAGGCACCCCGTTTCCTGAACCACCGTGTACAGCCGCAGCAGGAAATCCGGATGCACCCAGTCGTCGCTGTCTACGAAGGCCAGCCACTGGCTGCCGCTGTTGGCCTGCGCCCAATCAATGCCCGTATTCCGGGCGGCGGAAAGGCCGCCGTTTTTCTGATGAATGACATGGATTCGACCGTCTTTCCGGGCGTATTCCTCGCAGATATCGCCGCAGCTGTCCGGGCTGCCGTCGTCCACCAGCACAAGGTCAAAATCCGCAAACGTCTGGGCAAGGATGCTGTCCACGCACCGGTGTAGGAACGCCTCCACCTTGTAGATCGGGACAATTACGCTGATTGCGGCCATAGACTTCTCCCCTTTGTATCGTTCAGCGCTTCAGAAAAAGCGCTTTCAGCTTGTGATAGGTCTTCTCTCCCAGCAACTTCGTGAAGAATGCATACCGGGCGGCGGACACCTTTTCATAGTGCAGCCGCGCCCGCTCCGCTTCCAGCAATCTTCGCTCCTCCTCCGTCTTCCAGCTGCTGGCAAACCAGTGAATGGCAACGGTTTTCCTCGTTCTGTGCAGCTGCTCCGTGTCAAAGTCCACCGGGCAGAACACGTCCTTGGGATAGACTGCGAAGCCGTCCACCACCTGAAATTTTCCATTCGGCACCAGCCCATGTTCCAGGCACAGGGACGTCAGGACGGAGACATTGGTGGTCACGTCGTGGGTGCCGTCGGGCTTTACAAAACTCGCGCTGTCATAATGCTGCAAAAACTCCTGAAACAGCGGAAAGCCCGGACAGCAGGCAAGCAGCCCCGTCTGCACGCTGGCGTCCGTTTCAAATCCGGCGAAGGCGTCGTGGGCGAGGAAGGGCGTCAGGGGCTTCACCAGCTCCACGTCCGTGTCCATATAAATGCCGCCCATTTCCGTCATAGCCTTCAAGCGAACATAGTCCGTGACAAATGCCCAGCGCTTAGCCGCGTAAGCCTGACGCACGTACTCCGGCGCGGCGGAAACGTCAAAATTCTCCTCGTTCCACTCGATGATCTGGTAGTCCGGGCAGAATTTCTTCCAGCTTTTAATGCACTTTTCCGCCAGCTTCGGCTTGGGATTTCCGCCAAACCAGCAGTAATGAATGATTTTTGGAACGCTCATTCATGTTCTCCTTTCCGCAGATGCTTCCCGATTTTTCGCGTCAGGCCGGACACGCCGTCTTCCCGCAGTGTCCGCGCCGCCCCTTCCAGCGGCCAGTAAAGCCGCACCAGCTTTGGGTGCATGGCGCTGAACATGGTCTCAAACTGCGCTTTCGTGAACGGGATCTCCCGTCTGAGCCGCCGGGCGGCCTTTTCAATGTCCCGGGCGGCCTTGGGGTCGTTCAGCTCGTACCTGACCCGGTGGTAATCCCCCGCCGCTTCTTCGGCGTACAATGTGCCGAAACGCTCCCGGAGGGTCAGGTATCCCACCAAGGAATAAAAGCGGATGATCCCTTCCAGCGCCCACAGATAGTCCAGCTTCTTCATGGAGAATCGGCTCTGGGTGGTACTGCCGGGATTGGTGCGGTAAAAATACAGGCTGTGAGGAATGCTCGCAATGGTTTTCGCCCCGTAAATCCAGTGGCACACGGCCTCGTTGTCCTCATACACCCGTCCGGGGCAGAACAGATAGGACTGAACCAGTTCCCGACGAACCAGCTTGGCACATGCCACCCATCCGGGGTATTTTCCCGCATCAAACAGCGCCACCAGCGGCGCTTCCTCCATGGAAAGCCGTTCCCAGCTGACCTCCACCGGCGCGGAAAAATCCTCCGGAATCTCCGGCGCTTCCAGCATCCGGCACATGCTCATAGCCGCGCCGCTCTCGTCGGCGGCCTGCCGCAGACACTCCAGCATCTGCGGATGCACGGCGTCGTCGCTGTCCACAAAGCAGACCCAGTCCCCCTTTGCAGCGGCAAAGGCGTGATTTCTCGCGGCGGCCTGTCCCTGATTTTTCTGATGGATGACCCGCACCCGGCTGTCCCGCGCCGCGTAATCGTCGCAGATGGCGCCGCAGTTGTCCGGGCTGCCGTCGTCCACCAGAATCAGCTCAAAATCAGAAAACGTCTGGGAAAGGATGCTGTCGATGCAGGCATGGAGATACGCTTCCGCCCTGTAAACCGGCACGATCACGCTGATCTCAGGCATCTTTCTTCCTCTCCAATCGCGCCCGCACCTCCAGCCACAGCCGGTAGGCTCTGGTTCTCAGAGGGAAAAAGCGGTACAAGAAATCAAAGTCCGACCAAAAATCAATACAGCCGTGCTTCCAGGCAAGGGGTATCAGCATGCGGATTTTCTTTTCGATCTGCCCGATCTCCGCCGTCAGCTCCGCCGCGTTGTCCGCCTGCTCGGCGGTGTACAGATTCGCCAAGGCGTTATCCAGATATCCCCGTATCCGAAATTTGACCAGTTCCTCGTCTCCCATGGCGGTAAAAAACGCCAGCTGCTGGTCATACGCCTCCCACGCGTGGAACCGCTTCGGCGACCACGCACTGCGGATGATTCCCTTAGGATTGATAAAATAGGCGTACAGCGGCGCGGGAACCACCGCAATGGCCTCTTGTGCAAACAGGAGACGGTAAGTCACGAACTCATCTTCGTGGATTTTCCCCACGGGATAGCGGATGTCCCGGAAGCAGCTCCTGCTGTAGAGCTTCCCCCATGCAACGGTGGCGTTGACAAAATGCTCCATGTAAAACCGCTTCGGCGTCCAGCGGCACGGACGCATATCCTCCGGCAAAACCGCCGGGTCTGCACCCTCCGTCTCCTGATAACCGCAGACGCTGATCTTCAGATCAAACGCCGTGGCGGCGTCCAGCAGTCGGGCAAGCAGCTCCGGATGTACCCAGTCGTCGCTGTCGGCGAAAATCAGCCACCGGCTGTCGCTGTTGGCTTCCACCCAATCAATGCCTGCGTTCCGTGCGTCGGACAGGCCGCCGTTTTCCTTGTGGATGACATGGACGCGGCCGTCCTGACGGGCGTATTCGTCACAAATCTCCCCGCAGCGGTCGGGACTGCCGTCGTCCACCAGAATCAGCTCAAAATCCTGATAAGTTTGCCTTAGAATGCTGTCCACGCACCGGTTCAGGTAAGGCTCGACCTTGTACACCGGCACGATCACGCTAATTGTGGGCATCTTTTCTCACGACCTCCGCTAATTTATCAAACCATGGGCGCAGGGGCGCATTGTCATACCGGCAGTTTTCCATTGCCAGCAGCTCCGGCAAATACCGTTCCACTTCCTCAGGGGTTTTTGCGTAGCGGACGTAGGGCAGGTAGGAAATCCATTCATAGGTTCCCCGAACCTTGTGGTTACTGCTGCTCATGGCGATGCAGGGCGTACCGGCGAGAGCACAGAACACCATGCCGTGGAGGCGGTCCGTAATGACCAGCCGCGCCGAGGCAAGCTCCTCCATTTTCTCCCGAACTTGCATTTCCCGGCTCTGCTTCGTGACCTTCTGGCCGGAATACATATCCGTATAGCCGAAGGCAATGCCCTTCGACCGCAGCATTTCTTCCAGATTTTCCCGTTCCTCCACAGGAAGGGAACGCTCCTTGTCACTGCGCAGGCACAGGAGGACGCCCTCCCGCCGTTGAGGTTTCGCGCCAAAGGTGTCCATGGACGCCGAAAGCACGATGTCCGGGGTCAACAGCACCCGCGTGTTGGGGTACAGCGACGTCATGATGTCGTAGGACTGCTTTTCCCGCGCCACCATGGTCAGCTTTTTCCGTCCGTCGTAGACCTCCGCGGAGGCTTTTCCCTCCGCGTCTCCGTCTTCCCCCGGCAAATAGCAGATTGTCTGGGGGAAGATGACATTCCGGTTTTTTGCAAAGGCGGAGACCTGACGGCGGTGGAGATTTTCCTCGTTCCGCCACTGATTTCCCAGATGCCCGCCGCCGAGCTGGGCAATGAAGCCGTTCTTCGGCACCCATTTCCGAATTCGCTCCCAGTCCCGGGCATAGTCCTCGTCGGTCAGCTCAATGATCCGCTCTTCCTCCCAGCCGCAGGACTTGAGGAACGCCTTCTGCGCCAGAACGATCGCACTGTCCCCCAGATTGTCATGGGACGGCGTTCCGATCAGATAGACCTTTTGTCCCAGAGGGAATACGATCTCCCGCCACTTTCTCAGGCGGCGCTTCCGTTCCAGATGGTGCTCCCACTGCCTGTGATACCACCAGTAGACCGGGCGCAGGAATCGTTTCAGGGAATCCGAAATGCGCATTGTTGTCATCTCTCCCGTCTGTCCAGACGCAGAATTTGGAAAACCGCCCGCTTCCCCCAGCGCAGGAAGCGGTGAAGCCAGGAATCAGGATACCACTTCTTCAGCTCCTTCACCGTGAGCCGGGAACGGTAGTAGCGGAGCTTGCCGACAAAAACGCTGTTGCTGTCCGCCAGCTTCCCGCTGAGAAACGCCTCCATCTCCGGCGTGTACCACTTAGCCTCCGGCCGGTTTCTCAGCTGGGCGTATGTCGGGGTTTTCAGGCTGGGGATCACCCCCAGACTCATAAAGTGGCTGGAATTGACGCAGTAAGGACTACCGCAGTGCTTTCCCACCGCTTCAAAGGGAATGGGCGCATCCACATCCTCGAAAATGTTCACACCGTCGTAATCAGCATAGCATTTGGTCAGCACGCCGGTCTGTAAATTCAGCGTTCCCGACCAGTCCCCGGCGAAGCAGAATTCCTTCCGCTTCACGCAGAAATTTTTCGTGGTAAACTCAAACAGCGGCGAGTGAAATTTTTCGCCGTTGGCGAGGTATTCTTCCCGCGTTCCCTTGGTAAAGATGCCAAAGGGCTTGCGCTGCTCATCTCTCGTCAGCGCTACCTGAGGGTACGCCCCCACCTTTTCCATGGACAGCCGCTGAATTTCCTCGATGTAAGGAACATACTCGTCGCACAGGTTCAGCTGTAATAAAATGGACGCCCCGGCGTCGCGCATTTTCCGGATGTTGTCGAAAAACGTCTCCACCCAGCCCTTGCGCAGCAGCTCCGTATAGTGCATGGAGAAGGAAAGGTGCAGATGGCCGATGTTCTCCCCGCAGGCTTCGATCAGTTCGTCAAAGCGGCGGCTCAGCGTCCCGTTGGTGGTGATGTTGACAAAATGCCCCTCTTTCAGCAGCTCCCCCACGATGGGGACAACCTCTTTCTGCGCCAGCGTTTCTCCCGCGCCGCAGATGCTGATGAAGCACGTTCCCCCCACCCGTTCCGGGCGCAGCGCCCGGGCGATGTGCTCCGGGGAATAGGGCATGTCCGCCAGCGCCATCTTCCGTCTGTCTTCCTGAATGATGTAGCAGTAGGGACATTCCAGATTGCACACCGACACCGGCACCAAACACTCAAAGAACCGCTTGATCTTAGCCATTCTTCCCCTCCAGAACCCGGACGTCGTCAAAGTGGATGCTGCCCCAGCCGTTGGTGTTCCACTTCATATTGTACAGCGGCTCGTCCTCCTCCACGGTAAAGGCGAAGGCGCGCACCACGATATCGTGGCGGGTCTGGGTCGTACCGTCGTAGGAAATGGTAATGAGGTCGGCGACATACTCCCCGGGGGCAAGATTTTTCCCGTCAAATTCCAGCTGTACCGTGATTTCTCCCGGCCGGAGGGTAAAGGTCTGGGAATAGGCCGTTCCGACGGCTGCGCCCCCGGCGCTGCATATCACAAAGCGGAGCATCACGTCGGGGATTTCGCGCCTGCTGTCATAATCCAGCGAAAAGCGCAGCTTCTTCTCCCGCGCCATACTGCCGCAGTCCAGATGCACCGCGTTGAGGTGACACGCCTCCGTAATGCCTTCCAGACGCTTGATTTTGGACACGTCGTAATCGCTTTGCAGCGCCAGCATATTGCCCTTGGCGTACACCCCGATGGCGTCCTCCACGTCCCCGTCAAAGATGATCTTTCCCTTGTCCATCACGATGCACCGGTCGCACAGCTGCCGGATGGTGCCCATATTGTGGCTGACGTAAAGGACAGTCCGTCCCTCGACCTGAGCGACCTCCCGCATTTTTTTCAGGCACTTCTGCTGGAAGTTCACGTCGCCCACCGCCAGAACCTCGTCCATGATCATGATCTCACTGTCCAGGTGCGCAGCGACGGAGAAGGCCAGCTTGACGAACATACCGGAGGAATACCGCTTCACCGGGGTGTCGATAAAGTCCCGCACCTCGGAAAATTCGATGATGTCCTCCATTTTGGCGTCGATCTCTGCTTTGGTCATGCCGAGGATCGCGCCGTTCATGTAGATATTCTCCCGGCCGGTCATTTCCCCGTTGAACCCGGTTCCCACCTCCAGCATGGAGGCAATACGGCCGTAGATGTCAATCTCACCCTCGGTGGGCGCGGTGACGCGGCACAGCAGCTTCAGAAGCGTGCTTTTTCCCGCGCCGTTGCAGCCGATGATGCCCAGCGCCTCACCCTTGTGTACCGTCAGGTCAACGCCGTTCAGCGCCATAAAGGTCTGTCCTACCAGGCGCTGATCCATATTCACAGGCAGGTTTGGGTCTTCCTTCCCCCGCACACGCGCCCACCAGCTCTGCAAGTCGGCGGTCAGCGTGCCGCCGCCGATCTGCCCCAGCTTATAGCGCTTTTTCACGCCGGTCAGGCGGATGGCAATATCCTGTTCGTTCATGTTCCGCCTCCTTACACCGTATCCATAAAGGTGCGTTCCACCTTGTTGAAGACCACAATGCCCAGCAATGCAATTACCAGCGTCACGCCCCAGGACAGGAAGTAGTAGCCCCAGTTCACCGTTCCCTGCCCTAGAATCGCATAGCGCATCAGCTCCACGGACTCGGTGACGGGATTGATTTGCAGCAGCGTGCGCATCCAGCCCTCGCCCAGCATGGACAGGGGATAGACCACCGGCGTGGCGTACATCCACAGCGACACACCGAAATCCACCAACACCGTGAGATCCCGGTATTTCGTGGTCATGCTGGAAATGATGATGCCGAAGCCCATGCCTAGAATGCCCAGATGCACCAGCTCCACGGGAATCATCAGCCACCACAGCCAGTTGGGATGCACCACGCCCTGAATGAGGTAGTACACCATAAACACCAGCACCAGCGCCATCTGAATGCCAAAGCGGATGACCGTAGAAATGACGTTGGAGATGGGCGTGGTCAGCCGGGGAAAATACACCTTGCCGAACACGTAGGCGTTGGCGGTAAAGGTATTGGCGTTGTGTACCAGACAGGTGGCGAAATAGCTCCAGACGGCGTTGCTGCACAGATAGAACAGGAACGTGGGAATGCCGTCGGTGCCGATGCCGGCAATGCCGCCAAAGACAAACGCCTGCACGATGCTGGTAAACAGGGGCGTCAGGAAAATCCACGCAGGGCCGAGGATGGTCTGCTTATAGCTCACTACGAAGTTCCGCTTGGTAAACAGGTAAATTAAGTCCCGGTACTGCCAGACCTCTTTCAGGTTCAGTTCCAGCAGACGGTGCTTCGACGAGATGTGGGTGTGATAGGTAGACTGGTTGTTGTTTGGCATATTGTGTCCTCTTTATAAAGCAGAACCTTATCAGCTCTGCGCATTTCTCATTTTCAGTATCTTCGCTGGAACGCCGCCCACGACCGCGTAGGGCGGCACGTCCTTCGTCACCACCGCCCCGGCGCCCACGACGCTGTGGTCTCCCACCGTAACGCCGGGCAGAATGATCGCGCGGGTACCGATCCAGACGTCGTTTCCGATGTGGATGGGCTGTTCCTCCGAAAAGCCCTGCTGGCACATGGGGATGTCCAGCCGGTCAAATCTGTGGTTATGGGACAGGAGCACACACTCAGGCCCCATCATGACATGGTCGCCGATAGTCACGCTGCCGCCCACATTGCAGTCGATGCCCACGCCGCTGAAATCGCCGATGGTGAGGTCGGAATCAAAGTGGGCGCCGTGTTCAAAATTGACGTTCCGGCCGCAGCTTTTCACGAACCGGCTGGCAAAAAAGAAGCGGATGCGCCGGTACCGTTCTCCGCCCCGCCCCGTGGAGGCGGGGAGCTTATTCGCAAAAGCATAGTACAGCTTTCTGCAAACAGCCCGTTTCAGTTTTTTCAAAAAAGAATTCATCTTTAATCCTCTTTGGAAGCCGTCAGGCACTTGCTTTCTGATCCCTCAGCTTGCAGCGCAGAATCAGAAACAGCATGGTAAGACGCATACATTTTTTCCGGAACAGCCACTGATAGACCGGGCTGCCCCAGCAGATCACGTTCCCGCAGCAGGACGCAAAGGATTCCATCTTCCCGATTTTCCCGGCAAGCGCCATTTTTTCCCGGCAGGAAAGGTCTTCCCTTCGGGAAACGCCTGTCAGCAGCCGTTCAAAATGGGACAGCACAAACCGATCCCGTGTCGCCACGCTTTCCGCGTCCATCGCCCCGAGCTTTTCCATGGAAGCCGTGACCATCTGGTAGAAGCAGTCGCACTGCTCCAAGGACGGCGCCTTTCTGGAAAGCGTATTCTCGCCGGTGGTGTCGTAGTGGTACAGCGCCCGGTGAAGATAGCGCAGGTTTCCGCCGATTGCGCAGACGTAGGACAGGACAAAGGCGAAATCCTCCCCCAGACTCAGCTGCTCCGGGAAACGGAGGTGATTGTCCTCGATCACATTCCGCGCGAAAAATTTGTTGTATAAAGCGCACATCAGCAGGGGACGGTGCAGGAAATCCTTTCGCTGTGCTGTCTCTAAAATCTGAGGATGCTCTGCTTTCTCCAGCGGAATATCGTCCCGGTCGATCTCGCAAATGGTCAGATCGCCCTCTTCATAGTTTCCCCGCATGGCGGCGCACCAGTCCGGCTCCGTCCAATCGTCGCTGTCGCAGAACATGACGAATTTCCCCGTTGCCGCATCCAATCCCGCGTTCCGGGCGGAGGATACGCCGCCGTTGGGCTGATCGATCACCCGAATCCGGGCGTCCTCCCCGGCGAATTCCCGGCATAGACCCAGTGAACCGTCCTTGGAGCCGTCGTTGACCAGAATGATCTCCAGATTCCGGTATGTCTGCCCCACCAGAGAGCGGACGCACCGCCGGAGGGTCTTTTCCGCGTTGTAAACCGGGACGATAATGCTGATCAGTTCATCCATATCCAACCTCACGAAAATACAGACGCTTCATAGGTTTTCAGCGTAGCCTGCGCGTCATAGGTTTCCTCCTCCAGCACCTTGGAAAACGTCTCGCGCATGGCAGCGTCGTCCAGAAGCACACGGACGGCGTCCGCAATGGCCGCGGCATCCACCGGGACGATCAGCGCGTTCCGGCCGCTGACGAGCTGGTCGCGCATTCCGCCCACATCCGTCACCACCATGGGGCGGTGCAGGACTTTCGCTTCCGTGACCGTAGTCGAATACGCCTCGTAATAAGAGGGCTGTACGTAAATGTCCCCGGCCAGAATGAAGGGGTAGGGGTTCTCCTGATTTCCTTCCGGGAGGAAGCTGTCCGAAAGCCCCAGCGCGTCCGCCTGTTTCCGGATATCCGCCGCACGGTTTCCGTCTCCGACCCAGTGCCAGGTGATTTTTCTTCCCTCCGCACACAGGCAGCGGCAGGCTTCCAGCGCCAGATCCGCGCCCTTTTCTTTTGTCATTCTTCCCACGGTCACAATGTGGGCGCCCTCCCGGGAAAATGTCTCCGGGACGAACAGCCGCGCATTTTCCCGGATACTCTCCGGGTCGCAGATGTTGCGAAGAACCACGATTTTGTCGCTGATAAGTGGGAATTTGTCCCGCAGAACTTTTGCACAGTCCTGAGAGACCGCCACGATATAGTCAAAGCGCCCGTAATAGCGCTTGTCCAGCTCATACTGCTTCCCCGTGAATTCGTAAGCGCCGTTGTGATACCACAGCACCTTCCGCTTCGCCGTGACCTTGTCGATCACGTAATTCAGTGAAATTCCGTTCTGGGAGTAGGCCACCGCGATATCGTACTCCTTTTCGAGGGGTCGGAACTTCGTCCACACAGGCAGCCCCAGCTTGATACGGACGCGGTGGTCAATATAGGGCAGGAGCAAATCAAGATGGCGCAGAATGCCGCCCCGTTTTCTGATCTCCTGCATGGTAAATTCCGTGTTCAGCGTGTACTGGAACGCATCCAGAAAGGTTACATTCCGGCGGATCTGGGGCATCATCGCGTACTCCGGATTCATCACCAGCAGGTCAACGTCATAACGCGCCTCCGGGAGGGCGTTAATCAGGTTCACCAGACATTTTTCAATTCCGCCGATCCCCAGTCCATAGCAGACGAACAGCAGGCTTTTCTTCTTATCCATAGTTCCTCAGTGTTCCTCTTCCCGCCGGAAGAGCTTCTCGTACAGTCTGTAAGTCAACCCAAACAGCCCCGGCGTCCTGCAAACCATTTTTGCCAGCAGCCGGTTTCGCTTTGACAGCAAATGGAAATACCCTTCCTGCTCCTTCATCTCGGCGCGAACCCGCCGGCGCCATTCGTCGTACTGTTTTTCCGGATGCACGGACAGCTGGGCGTAGGCGAACAGGAGATTCCGCATCAGCGCCCGGCGGGCGTCCTCCCGGATTTCACTGCCGCTGTCCTCCACGATCAGCTCCCGAACCCGGATGGGGTCGAACAGGCTGTGCTCGTTCAGCTGCCGGAAGGAGGCGGAATTTTCCCGCAAAATATAGCGGTAAGGGCAAAAGTCCTCATAAACCGACCGTTTTGCCCGGGAAAACAGGAAGTAATTCATGAGATAATCTTCGTTGTTCTTGATGGCGGGATTCATCCGTTCCGCCAGTCCGGCGAACAGCTCCCGGCGGTACAGCTTGGTACACAGGCTGGACTCGATCTGCCCGCCGTCCAGCAAATCCCGCAAGCCGGTCAGATTGTCCTGCTGCCGCAGCTCGCCGGTATTGTGGACATAGGCCACCCTGCCGTCGGGAAACTCCACCCGGTGTCCGCAGTGGGAAATGTCCGCGTCATAAGTGTGGGCATTTTCCAGAAGATGGCGGTACATATCCGGGTCTATGGCATCGTCGCCGTCGGCGAAGCCGATCCATTCCCCCGTGACCGCCGCCACGCCCGCAAGGCGGGCAGAGGTCACGCCGCCGTTTTCCTTGAAAATCGGTCTGATACGCCCGTCCCGGGCGGCATAGTCCTCCATCACCTGCCGGGTGTTGTCGGCGGAACCGTCGTCCACCACAATGATTTCCAGCTTTGAATAGGTCTGCGCAAGGACGCTGTCCAGACACCGAGGAAGCCATGGAGCGACATTATACGCCGGTATGATGACCGAGATGGTTTCGCCCTCCATTTTGCTTCCTCCTTATTTTTTCGCTGTTAGGCGCTCATATTCTTCGCAGTATCGTTTTGCCATAGTCTCCGCAGAAAACCTGACGCTGTCCGCCAGCGCGTTCTGCCCAAGGGTTCTGCGCAAGTCCTCGCTGTCGATCAGCCTTTCGCAGGCCGCACACACCTCGCCGGGGTCGCAGTCCATCAACAGTCCGCTCTCCCCATCCCGAAGCATATCCGGCACGCCGCCGACTCTGGACGCCGCAATGGGCAGTCCCGTTCCCATGGCCTCGATGATGGTCATGGGCATTCCCTCATATTTGGACGGCAGCAGGAACATATCCGCGTCGTGGAGATAGGGATGGACGTCCGACTGATTTCCCAGGAAATGGACGGCATGGCCGATGCCCAGTTCCCGTGCGAAATTTTCCATTTCCGTCCGCAAATGCCCGTCCCCCAAAAGGTTCAGGCAGCAGTTGGGGTGGGTTTTCAGGAGCTTTGCAAAGGCTTGCAGCAATCCCGCGTGGTTTTTCTGCTCGTCAAACCGGCCAATGTGCAGCAGTGAAACGGTGTCCCCAAGCCCATACGACCTCTTGGGAATGCACCGATGGAGATTCACGCCGTTGAAAATCACGGGAACGCGGTCAAGGCCGTAAAACTCCGTCACCGTCCGCTGAACCTCCGGGCTGAGCGCCACCGGCACAGACCAGCCCCGGTGATAGTAAAACCGGTTGAGAATGGCCTGCGCAGTCCCCTCCGCCTCCACCTTCGCCACATTGTGCACCGTGTGGACGCAGGGAATGCCCCCCGCCAATCTAGCCGCCATCACCGCGTACAGAATCACGTTCAGGTGGGTGTGGACTACGTCCGGCCGTTCCTCCCGGAAAATCTTCGTGAGCTTCGGCACCACGGACATATCCAGCCCCGGCTTTTTGCTTAAGTACCGGATGCGGACGCCCGCCGCTTCCATGCGACTGGAAATCTCCGTCCGCTCATCAAACAGGCTCACCACGACCACGTCGTGTCCCAGCTCCCGCAGGGCGTAAGTCAGATTTTCGCACATGGTTTCCGCCCCGCCGAAGCAGAAATAGGGGATGACCTGCAATATTTTCATAGCGTTCCTCCCCACTGGCGGTAACAGGCGAGAATGGTGTCGTTATATTTCTGTTCGTCGTTGATCTGGGCGAATTTCTTCGCCGCGTTTTCGGACAGAAGCCGTCTATGGTCAGGATTTTCCACGATTTTCAGAATATCCTCAGCCAGCACGACGTCTTCGTCGCTTAAGTATCCGTCCACGCCGTTTTCGATCAGGTCTTTCATCCCGTCGGACGGGGTGCTGACCACCGGCGTTCCCAGCGCCATGGCTTCCAGCGCGCACATGGGCGTTCCCTCCCAGCGGGAGGTCAGGATCATCGCCTTGCTGTCCGCCACCATTTTGATGGGGTTGCTCTGGAAGCCCAGAAAATGCACGTTGTCCTGCAAGTCCAGTTCCCTGCACAGCGCTTTTGTCTCTTCCTCCAGTTCTCCCGCACCGACCACCGCCACTTTGATGTCCGGCTTGCGAGCCTTCAGCGCGGCGCTCAGACGCATCAGGCGCTGGGGATCCTTCTGATAAGTCAGACGGCCGAGGTAGATCATGTCAAAATCGTAGGAATTTTCATCACTGTCCCGCATGGCAAAAATCCGCTTGGCGTCGATGATGTTGTACAGCACGCTGCTCTTTTTGGCGAACAGCCTGTGGAACACATACCCCTCGTAGGAGCTGTTGGAGACCCAGAAAATATGCTTCGCCCGGAAGCCCGCCAGCAGATAGGCGATGGACTTCGCGGACAGTCCTCTGGCGTCGTAGGCATTGTTATGGATGTGGGAAATCAGGGGGATTTTGCCGCAGCACAGCGCCGCAACGAAGCTGGTGCGCATGTCGTGGGCATGGATGACGTCCGGCCGGTACTCCCGAATCACCCGGCTGAGGGTCGCGGGGGTCAGCTCCTCCACGCCATAGTGCCGGATGCCCATGCCGTCCAGAATTTCCCAGACTTCCTCGCATTCCAGACTGCAATAGGCCATGTCCACCCTGCCCTCAAAGGCTTTGATGATCTGGGCGGCAACCTTTTCCGCGCCGGTGTAAATTTTGGAATACAGAACGTGCAGTACCTTCATGTCTCCGCCCTCTTTTCTTTTATTTTCCCGCTGCTTCCCGCATATTCAGGCTTTCCATGCCGTATTTTTCTTTCAGCTCGGCGTAATAGCGAAAAATTTCTTCCAGCTGCGCCATGTGTTCCGCCGTCCGGACGCCGATGTTGTGGGGGTGCCACCACAGATGGAAGGTCAAACCATTTTTCGCCGCGTGGAGCATCTGTCGCTTGATTCTGTGAACCTTCGCGCCCTCCATGAAATGAAGCGGCCTGAAAATCGGCCGGAACATCTGGGTTCCCCGCAGGTTCCAGATGCCGTTTTCCTGCTTTGGCGTGTAGCTGCCGTACCCGGTAATGGGGAAATAGGTGTCCGTCAGCCGCAGTACCCGCAGGGGAAAATGGACGTGGACTTTATTTTCCACCCAGTTGTCTTCCATTCCCCGGTAGGCGGTGAAGCCCAAGTCCCGCAGCACCCGGATGTATGCCGGGTCGCACTGGTTCCGGGGCAGCACCGCAGAGGTCAGGGTGTAGCCGTATTTCGCGGCTATAGCCTTCGCCGCGGCCATGTCCGCCGCAAACTGCTCCGCCGTCTGCCCCTTTTCCTTGCAGTAGTAATGGGAAAAAGTGTGGCTGCCGATCTCCTGCCCCGGCGTTTCGGCAACCAACTCCACCAGAGACGGGGCAAAAAAGCAGGGCGCGTCCGCTTCCGCTTCTCCGATTTTGGAGAACTCGGCATAGGAATTCAGCGCCGGGTCATCGTAAGCAGGCCGCAGACCTTCCTCCGGGAAAAACGAGGCCGCTTCCTGTGCGCTTCTGGCGAACAGGAACCCAACCGTCGCCCACGTAGCGTGGATGCCGTATTTCTGGAACAGCGCCAGCAGCCCGGGAATCGCCTTTCTGCCGCCCAGAACGTGATCCTGATACTTCTCCAGCGGACACACGTCCAGCATTCCCCAAAACAGCTCAAAATCCAGCGATATGATCAGCGTTCCGGCCATGCCGCCGCCCCCCTTCGTTCATACACTTAAGTAAATTTCCTTCACTTTCTGCTGTACCGCTTTCGCGTCGAACCGGGAAACCGTCTGCGACGCAGCGCGTCCCAGCTGTTCCCGCAGCGCCGGGTCATGGTACAGCTTCAGGATGGCCGCCGCCACGCCCTCGGGCGTGTTCTCCGCAAACAGGCCGTCAACGCCGTGCTCGATCAAATCCGTGTTGCCCCGGATCTTCGAGCAGACCGCAGGCAGGCCGCAGCTCATGGCCTCCATCAGCGCCACCGGCATTCCTTCCCGGAAGGACATAAACGCGAATATGTCGCTGCACCGGCACAGTTCCGGCACATCATGGCGATAGCCAAGGAAGTGGACATGCTCCCAGATGCCCAGCTGCCGCGCTTCGGCTTCCAACGCGTCCCGCTGCTCTCCCCGGCCGCAGATGAGATAGTGCATGGTTTCATAGCCAGGCTCGTTTTTCAGCAGCGCCAGCGCCTTGAGCACCGTAGAATGGTTCTTGTTTTTCGTCATTTCCGCCACGGTGAGGATCAGGAAATCCTGCTCGGTCAGCCCCAGCTCCCGGCGCTTTTCCGCCCGGTCTACGGTGCCGACGTGGAATTTCGCCGTATCCACCCCCACGCCGGGGACGTATTCAATACGCTTCGCGCGGATTTTCCGCTTTGCCAGCGCGTAGTCCTCTTTGTTGATGGTCACGAGAACATCCGTCAGCGGTGCAAGCAGCCATTCCGCCGGGTAGAACATCAGCCAGTTTTTCACGGGCGCACCCTTGAAAAAGTGGAAGCCGTGGGCGGTGTAAATCACCTTGGTTCCCCGCTTCCGGGCGTCCCGCGCCGCCAGACGGGCGATCATGGCACCCACGGGGGTATGGCAGTGAATGATGTCGAAATGCTCCCGGTCGATAATGGCTTTCAGCTCCCGGTAGGCTTTGATGTTGGCCGCCTTCCACGGGAGACGTTCAAAGGGAATGTCATAGTAAGTATCGCAGAATGGAATCTGGCAGTCGGCGGGGTCTTCATAGTCGTTCCGCGCCGCCACTGCTGTCTCCCAGCCCATGTCCTGAAACATTTTCAGATAGGGGATATGGAATTCCATTATGTGGGTTTTGACCACCGTTGCCACGAACAGCACCTTTTTCATTCCATTCCCTCTTTTCGGATATAATGTCGAATGTATTATACACCATTCCACGTCCTATTTCAACCACAAGCGCGAAAAAAGGCCGGGCAGCCAGCCCGGCCTTTCCATATTTCATTCTCATACTGAACTCCAATTAAAATCTTTAAAAAAGATTTTAATTGCCTGAAGGGCATGGAGTTCATATGAGACTTGTTTTGTGATTTCTTTCCTTATAAATCACAAAACAGGCAGCGCCGTCAGGCGATGCCTTCCTGATTAAAATTAAGATTTTAATCAGGAAATAGTATCAGATCAATACTTTCCGCTTTCTGATCCGCAAGAGCTCCCATAGGCCAACGGCCGCGCCCAGCCCCCAGCGCGCCAGCCACAGTCCATCCGCCGCCACGGACGCCACGGCCACAGCGGCGAACACCGCCGCGTACCCGACCCACATTTTCAGCGGGAAGGGATACTCTTTCCCGCCCAGAGCGAAACGGACGTACAGATAGTGCAGCGTCAGCTGCAGGCTGTGGGAAATCAGCGTCGCCACCGCCGCGCCGGCCATGCCGATGCGCAGGATCAGCAGGTAATTCAGCCCCACATTTATCAGCGACGACACAATAGTGATGATCGAGACGACCTTGGTCTTTTTGTGGTAATACTCGAAATTCACCGGGAAGGTACACAGGAAATTGGTGTAGTAGCTGGACACAAAAATGGGAATGAGCATGGTGCTTCCCCAGAAATCCCGGGAAACATAGACATAGCGGTACACTTCGCTGGCCAGCAGCACGAAGCCCACGGAAAGCACCGTGAACAGCTCCAGAAAATTCCCCGCCTTTTCCCGCAGATTCTCCCGGTTGCCCTGCTTCATGTCCTCGAAGAAAAAGGGGCACCATGAATTGTTCAGGGCGGTGAACAGAGTGAACATGATGCCGCCGAAATTCAGCGCCGCGCCGTAGCAGCCCACCGTGGCCTCGTCCATCATCTGCTGGAGCATCACCTTGTCGCTCTGCCCCAGAATCAGGTCGGAAAGATTATAAAATACCGCTGGAATGGCAAGAACGACGCAGAATTTCCAATATTCCTTGTTGTAAAAGGTCTTCCCCTTCGCCAGAATCCAGATGCAAACCGGAATGCCCAGCACGCCGTAGGTCACGGCGATAGCGGAAATGCGGCCTAAGTAGTTGATCTGCTTGGGCAGCAGCAGAATCAGCACAATGGAGAGGATCAGGGTGGTCAGCGTCACCACAAGGGACATGACCATATTCCGCCCTGCCTTGAATTCGTAGACGAATTTGGTGTTCAGGAAGTTGACGCAGAAGGTGCCGAAGCCCTGAATGAGCATCAGCACGATCAAAAACCAGCTCAGCTTCAGCGCCCCGGAAATGGGGCCGATAAAGCACAGCACCAGTGCGCTGAAAATCAGATACACCAGCGTGGACAGGCTCATGGCCGAGGACTGGTAGCGCAGCTGGTCTCCCTCCGGGTACTCCACCCGGGCGTTGACCAGCGTCCCCTGGGTTTGCAGCGTAAACACAATGGCGATCACAGCCACCCATGTGTTGTAAATTTGGGTAACGCCGTAACCGCTGGTTCCCAGCAGACGGGTAAACAGGGGCGCTGTGAATATGGAAATGCCTCTGAGCAAAACGGTGCTCAGAATGTTAAAAAAAGCAACCCGGTTTCGTCGATTCATAGTTCACTCCGCGCTTTTTGCATCCGTTTTCCCGGGACGCACCCCGTGGTAAAGCCCCCGCATGGGGCGGTACAGCCCGGCGGCCAGCAGCAGATCCGTCACCCGCTCCTGCCTGCCGAACAGCGGGCTGGTCAGCAAAAAGGAAATATGCCTGCAAAGCGCCTTCCGGGACAGGCGGTATTCATCTGCAAATTTCTGCCGGGTATCCTTGTCCGCCAAATCCAGCGTCAGCAGATTGTAGGCGAGGGAACGCACCCGCAGATACCGCGCCGCGTCCGCAATTTCCGGATAATTGTCCCTTATAAACGGGTAGATTTCCTCAGTATGTTTGGAAAAATGGAAGGTTTTCTCCGAAACCGAGGACGAGGTGATGCTCCCCGGCCGGTGGTAATAATTGTAAACGGGGCAGGGCAGCATGGCCGCCTGTCCGGCATCCAGCGCAATGCGGTAGGTGGTAGGAACGTCCTCACAAATCACACCAAGAGGATAGCGTACAGACGCAAAAAGGCTTTTGTGATACAGCTTGTCCCATGCGGCGGAGTCGATGTTCTCCCAATGGAAAATCCGGCGCACCAGTTCTTCCCCGGAAATGACCTCCTCTTTTGGCGGGCACAGCCCCAGCGTCTTCTCCCCGGTCTCGCTGCTGACGTCCCAGCGCCCCGCGCAGACCAGACGAACGCCGTATTTTTCCATCAGCGCCATCATTTTCTCGTACATATCCGGCTCGATCCAGTCGTCGCTGTCCACGAAGGAAAGATATTCCCCCGTCGCCGCGTCTATCCCGGCGTTCCGGGCGCTGCTCAGGCCGCCGTTTTTCTTGTGAATTGCTTTGACTCTGGCGTCCTGCCGGGCGTAGGCGTCGCAGATGGCGCCGCTGTTGTCCTTCGTGCCGTCGTCCACCAGAAGGATCTCCAGATTCTCATAGGTCTGCGCCAGAATGGATTCCACGCACCGGGGAAGGTACTGCTCCACATTGTACACCGGAACAATGACACTGATTCGCGGGCTCTGATTCATGCCGCATTCCTTCCTTTCTCACCCTTCGGCGCTGTTTTTGGCAAGTCTTTCGTAAATTTCCAGCAAATCCGCCAGATTCTTTTCCGGGTCGTGGGTCACACCGGCGTGGGCGCGCGCCGCCGCGCCCATGGCTTCGGCCGCCTCGCCCTGTGCAAAAATGTTCTCCACATAAAACGCCAGCATATAGGGCGCAGTGGAGGGGTAGACCTCTCCTTCCAACCTGTGGCGCATCATGGTCGTGACGCCGCCCACGTCCGCCGCCACACAGGGCACGCCCAGCAGCATGGCCTCCCCCAGAGAATTGGGGGAATTCTCAATGGTGGATGGCAGCACGAACACGTTCGCGTCAAGGAACGCCTGCTTCATTTCCTCCCCGCTGAGACTGCCCAGAAATTCGATCTTATCCTCCACGCCGTACTGCTCCGCCAGATCTGCCAGATATTTCTGGTAATTGGTTCTGCGCAGCCTGCTCGCCGTCAGGAAGCTCTTTCCCGGCACCGCCAGCGTGGCATCCGGGTAGGTCTTGACGATCTGGCCAAAGGCTTCCAGCAGATAGTGAAAGCCTTTCACGGGATAGGCACAACTGGAAGCGAAAATCCGGTGTTTCCGGCAGCTCTCATAGCGCCAAGCTCCCTGATAAAAGGGCTGGCGCAATGTCTCGTTGCAGAAATGGTACTTTGCTTCCGGATTGATCCGTCGGACGCAGGCCAAGTCCCAGTCCGTTCTGCCGATAATATGGCGCGCCTTTTGCAGGGCTTTTTCTTCCAGAAGCCCCCGAAGCACGAACTTTTCCCGCTGTTTCACGATATTGTCCCGCCGGACAACATCACGGAAGGTGCTGCCCCGCTGAACCGACTCCGGCACGCCCTCGGCATAATGCCCGGCATAAACCGAGCAAAGTCCCTGAATGCTGACCACCAGACTGTCCAGCCGCCCCGCCTTTTCCGCAGCGTTAACCATGGCAAGGGTGTGGCCGTACTCCGTCCCCCAGACGTGGATCACGTCCGGCTGGAAGGTATCCAGCTCCCCCCGGAACTGCGTTTCCAGCTCCATCAGGTACACATAGGGCAGCCCCTCGGAAAAGAAAGCGTAGGAGCAGCGCGCATTCACCTTCCCCTCGCCGCCGTCGCCGGGGCAGAGAATGCGGATATTCAGGTCTTCCCGTCCCAGCAGCCCTTCCAGCACGCTGTCGACCCACAGTCCGCCGCCGGTGGAGCCGCCGCTGACGGCTTCTTTCACCTTTCCGGGCACCATATTGCACAGCCACAGCAGCTTCATTGCACCCCGTCCCTTTCAAGCATGGCCAGAATTTTCCCGGCCTGCGTCACGTTGTTTTTTTCTTTTAAGATAAATTCACGGGCTTTCATGCCCTTCTCAAACAGGACATCAGCGGGCTGGGCAAAAATCTGCCCCAGCTTCTCCGCAATGGCGTCAGCGGTTTCCTCCTCCAACAGGTACACGTAGGGGTGATATTCCTTGGGCATCCCCGGCAGAACCGTGGTCAGCACCGGCGTTCCCGTGGACATATATTCCATGGTCTTGGAGGGGAAGGAATATTTCACGTATTCCTCCCCCGTCGGCCGTGGATTGACCAACAACGTCGCCGCCATCTCCCGCTCCACGATTTCCGCGTTCAGCAGCATTCCGCCGTAGAAAATCCGGGAATCCTCCGCGGCGATCTGGGAAAGCTCCTGCACATAATCCCCGGGGCCATAAATTTCCAGCCGGGCGTCCGGCAGATCTGCCTTCCGGAATCCCTTCACCAGATTTTCAAGCCCATATTGCTTGCTGACGCCCCCGGCGTACATACACACCCGCGGGCTGGTCTTTCGCGCCAGAGACGGCTCCTGCTGCTCCATAGCGATGTCACTGTGCCCCTCCAGAATCACATGGGGCTTGCCCTCCGGGTTCAGATAGTCGTTCATGGCCTGCGTCAGCAGCACATAGTCCGTGCAGTGACGGATGACAAAATTGGAAAGCTTCTTGGAAAAGGCGCTGCCCCCCAGCATATCCGGCAAGTCCGTCACAATGCCCACGCACCGTCTTCCCCGCAGTTTCGCCGCCAGCAGACCGGCCAGCGCCGTCGTCCTGTTCAGGCAGTCCACCACCACCGCCGAATTCTTCCCCGCAAGGCGCGCAGTGCGGAAAAAGGTTCCCACGCCCACAAATACAGCCTTGACAATGGGATTCCGGACGGCGGGAATATAGCGGTAGCACGCGCCGCCCTCGGTCTCCCGGGGCAGACGGACAAAGGACTTTTTCAGAACCTCCCGGTTCACCGGCGGGTTTGCCACCACGTCCACCTTTGCTCCGGCGGCAAGCCCTTCAATGAGCAGGCGGTGATATTTCTGGGACTGAAAGGCGGGCTTCCGGGGGGCGTCCGCGAACAGCTGACGGTACACCCGGTCGGAGCAGGTCGTCACAGCGTAAATGATGTGCATGGGTTAACCCCCATCTTTTTCAAAAATTGCAACGTGGGCTTTCGCCATGTTTTCAATGGTATAGGCGCGGATTTTTTTCAGGGAAGCCGTCCCCATTTTCTCCAAGTCCGAGGACAGGATCTCCTTCATCTTTCCGGCAAGGGCAGCAGCGTCCTCCACAGGCACGATACTCCCGTTGACGCCCTCCTCCACCAGCTCCAGACCGGCAACGCACCGGTCGGTGGTGATAACCGGCAGGCCGTAGGCCATGGCCTCGTTGATGACCAGTCCCCAGATGTCCTCCCGGGTGGGCAGGACAAACAAGTCCGCAGCTCTGTAATACCGGCTGAGGGCTTCTTTTTTCTGAAAGCCCACAAAATGGACATTATCCAGCCCCAGAGACGCGCGCATCTGCAAATAGTCCTCCGTCGGCTCGCCGCCGACAATGTAAATCCCCACGTCCTTGTCAAGCGAACAGGCGGCGTGCATCAGGATGTCGAAGCCCTTTCTGTGGATAAACTGGCCGATGGCCAGCACCATCCGTTTCTCCGGGACGCCCAGTTCCTCTTTCAGCGCCTGCTTTTCATCGGCGGAGGGAACAGCGGGGAGGATATCCTTCTCAAACACGGAGGAGAAGGGATAAAAATGAATGCGGCTTTTCTCTGCCCCGTAGTGGACGAGAAATTCCGTGGTGTACCGCCCCGAGCTGAGCCACTGATCCGCCTTGCGCACCAGCGACTTTTTGAACAGATACTTTTCCTTCCGCTCCTGGCGGATCAGGCCGCCGTCCACTTCCATGTAGAAGGGAACTTTCCTTCTGCGCAGCCACCGCATCGCAAGAATCGCCGTGGGCGAGGAATAGCCGCATATCACGATGGCGTCGTAGGGCTTTTTCAGCCATTCGATCACATCCAGACACAGGTTTTCGTCCAGAAAATGGCCGACGCACCGCTTCAGCTGCACCGGGCGGTAAGCGCCGCCCCCGGGAACGAACCAGTCGGCGCTGCGGTTTTTCTGGTCTTCCACCCGGTCGGTGAACAGCACCGTCACGTCCATGCTCTTTGCCAGCTCATCGTAAAAATGAACCCGGTAGGGGGAAGCGTAGTTCGTCAGGAACAGCACTCGTTTCATACCGTTGTAACCTCTCAATGTCAATCGCTGAAATCGATCTGCACGATCTGATGGCGGTTTTCCCGCTGATCTTCCGGCGGGAGCTGCATATAGTCGCCGTACAGCGTGGTCAGGAATTTGTCGTATTCCGCCGGGGCTTTGAAGGTTTCCCCTTCAAAAACGACATCCGTCAATGCCTGACACCACGCTTTCTCGTAGGCGTCCGGCTTCGTCATGGCGCTCTGCTCGCAGACATAGCCGTTTTCCGGCAATGCCGTCGCAAGCGCGTCATATGCCCTGGCAAGGCTTTCCTGGTCAGAAAACAACGCCAGCGCCTGATAGTATAGGTAGCCAATCCGCTTTTTCCAGAGGATTTTCTCATTCTCCCGCCAGGGCTGATAATGGGATTTCATCAGCTTTGTCCGGTAGATTTTCAGCAAACGCCCCGCCGTTTCCTGCCGTTCTCCTACATCCAGGGACACGGCGTCGTAGGGGAAAATGTCCACATAGAAGCCGTTTTCTTCTAATCTGTGGGACTTGGCCTCCAAGTACAGCGTGCCGCGCTTGCGCACCTTGCCGAAGGGCAGGGCGTAGTTGGGGTCTGTGTACCAGCTCTGCCAGCAGTATTCCGGTTTCAGTTTCTCCGGGGCGATGCGGCAGAATTTCTCATAATTCTCCCGCAGCATTCCCACGTCCATATCGTCGTCCCAGGGAATGAACCCCTGATGGCGCACCGCGCCCAGAAGGGTGCCGCAGGTGAGAAAATAGGGAATGTCGTTTTCCTCGCACACCCGGCGAATTTCCTTCGCAATTTCCAGCTGGGTCAGCTGTACCTTTCTCAGCAGTTCCCGTTCCATATGGTTACCCCCTTTTCATAAGCCGTTCCACCAGCGCCATGACCGGGAACAGCCATAAAAACACGTCCGCAATCAGATTCTGTGTGTTAAAGGACATGAACAGAATGACCACCAGCGCCAGATTCACCCATATCTTCCGCTCCTTCCGCCACACCAGCGCGACCCAGCAGGCGATATGCAACAGCGCCGCCGGAATGCCGAAGGCGGAGAAAAGAATGAGGGTGGACGTGGTATTGTTTGCAGTGGCATACAGCACCTCCGCTATCTTCGCACCGAAAATGGGATGGTGCAGGAAAATGGAAATGTCGGTCACAATGGCATCCATCCGCTCCACCGAGGAATCCTGCCCGTTGACAAATTTGCCGATGGCCATGTCGTAAACTTCCCAGTAGAGGACGTTTTTCCGGGCAATGGAAACGCCCGCTATCACGGCGACGCACAAAATCAGCCCGACCGCCACGGCACATACCCGCTTGTCCCGATACCATTTTTTGTCAAAAAACAGCACGATCGCCAGCAGTCCCATTTCCGCGACGCCGCCGGTGGCAAACGTGGACACCATCGTCGCGGCCAGAATGCCGTTGACCAGCCACAGCTGCCACGTCTTTTTCCACTCGACCTCATAATTGTTCAGATACAGCGCCGTAATCAGGAAAAACTGATAAACGCCCGGCTCCCGGAAAATGCCGAAATTCCGGTTTTTGACATACGTATCCGGGACAATGGACAGAAAGAAATTGTGAAATTCAAAGCCCATGGAATTCCGGAACACCGGCACCGCGTAAGCGCCACTATCCACGCCGATGCGCAGGATGTACGCCGCCAGTACGGAATACGCCCCCAGAACGGACATAATCACCACATAATACTTGGCCGCATCCCGCAACGTAAGGAAATAAGACAAAAACACCGCCGTCAGCAGACACAGCAGGACGCTGAAATACATCAGCTGCCAGTCCCGCTTCACCAGCATGGGCAGCAGAAGCACCGCCGCCGCGATTCCGGCGACAATCATCCTCCGGTCTTTCAGAATTTGGAGCAGATTTCTCCGGTTGACAATCAGGAAGGCCACACCCAGCAGGCAGATCACGCCCAGCATGAGAAACTGCGCCTTCTCAAAACCGATTACCGCCGTGGTGAACATACTGTCCCGCGCCAGAAAAAGCATGGCCGTGAAAAACGCGGCGAAGGCAATTTTTGTCCCACGGCTGTCCGGGAAGGGATAATGGGTCATTTGCGATTCTCCTTTGTGATCTGTTCCACGGCTTCCAGCAGATGCGCCGCGCCCCTTGGTACGGCGACGCCCCCGAACTGGCTGACGACCTCCTCGCAGGCAGTCCCCTGATAAACCACGGTCTCCGTGCCGCAGCACCGGGCTTCCAGCACGGTCATGCCGAAGGTCTCCTCCGTGCTGGGGTTCAGAAATACGTCGACGGCTGTATAGGCTTCCGCCAGCTCCTGAACACTGTTGGTACGGGGCAGCCCCAGAATTCCCGCCGGGAGGGATTGAATCTGCTTTGCGCTCAGACCGATCAGCACGATGGCATATTCTTCGTCCAACAGGTCATGAAGCGCCAGAAAGTCCCGCAGCCCCTTGCGCTCGTCCCAGACGCTGGCAACGCCCAGCAGGATGATTTTATTTTCCAGACCGTACTTTTCCCGGAAATTGCCGGGGGTGGGCTTGAAGATTTCCCGGTTCACCGTGTTGTATACCACCTTCACCGGGTAGTCCCTCAGAAAGCTCTCCTTTACCCGGCTTTCCAGCCAGTGGGAGGGGACGATGAGGGTCACATTGGGAATGCCCGTAAACAGTTCCCGCTTTTTTTCGTAATTTTTCCGGCTGTTGTCCAAAAGAATGCTTGCAGGATAAGCGCGTTTCTGTGGGCAGTCGTGGCAGCCGGTTTTCCAGCGGTCACAGCCCACATAGTCAAAATAGGCACAGTGACCCGTGAAGCTCCAGCAGTCGTGAAGCGTCCAGAAAATGGTCTTCCCGCAGCCGCGCAGGTAAGGAAACAGCTCTCCCAAGTGAATGTAATAGCCGTGAACATTGTGCAGCCAGATCACGTCCGGGTCGTATTCCCTGACCCAATCCAGAAACCGCCGGGTCGCCCGCCGGGAGCCGAAGCCGGAATCGTCCAGCAGACGGCTTTCCGCCCCGTGGAGCCTATAGTCCATGGGCGTACCGATGCGCACCGTGGGAATATCGCTGCAATTTGCCTCTTCACGGCCAAAGGCGAGCACGCACTCATGCCCCTGCGCCATCAGCCCACGGCACTGCTCCGCCGCGATGCGCCCCGTGCTGCCAAAGCCGGCAACGGAGTTGATGAACAGGTATTTCATGCGTCTCGCCTCCCGATGTTGTGAAATTTTCCGGCTGTTTCATCATATCCAGAAAAAGCAGCGCAATTTGTCGGTGTCTGGCTTCTTACGACTTTCTCCAGACCATTTTGTCCACCACGCCGGTGTAGGACTGGATGATCTTGACCACCTTGGTGGACACGTTTTCCTCCACATAGTCCGGCACAGGAATCCCCAGATCGCCGTCCCGGTTCATCTGAACGGCGGTGTCCACCGCTTGCAGAAGATTCTTTTCGTCAATGCCCGCCAGAATGAAGCAGCCCTTGTCCAGCGCTTCCGGGCGCTCCGTGGACGTGCGGATGCACACCGCCGGGAACGGATGTCCCACGGAGGTGAAGAAGCTGGATTCCTCCGGCAGCGTCCCGGAATCGGACACCACCGCGAAGGCGTTCATTTGCAGGCAGTTGTAATCGTGGAAGCCCAGCGGCTCGTGCTGAATCACCCGGCTGTCCAGAATGAAGCCCGTTGCCTCCAGCCGCTTCTTAGAGCGGGGATGGCAGGAATACAGAATGGGCATGTCGTACTTTTCTGCCATGGCGTTGACGGCGCGGAACAGGGACAGGAAATTCTTTTCCGTGTCGATGTTTTCCTCCCGGTGGGCAGACAGCAGAATGTACTCTCCCTTGGTCAGTCCCAGCCGCTGGTGGATGTCGGAAGCCTCGATGGCGTTTAAGTTGGCGTGGAGCACCTCCGCCATGGGGGAGCCGGTAACGTAGGTGCGCTCCTTGGGCAGACCACACTCGTGGAGGTATCTTCTCGCGTGTTCGGAGTAAGCCAGATTCACGTCGGAGATGATGTCCACGATCCGGCGGTTGGTCTCCTCCGGCAGGCACTCATCCTTGCAGCGGTTTCCCGCCTCCATGTGGAAAATGGGAATATGCAGCCGCTTGGCCGCAATGGCGGACAGGCAGGAATTGGTGTCTCCCAGAATCAGCATGGCGTCCGGCTGAATGGCCGTCATCAGCTTGTAGGAGCAGTTGATGATGTTGCCCACGGTGGCGCCCAAATCGTCCCCCACCGCGTTCATATACACATCCGGGTCGGCAAGTCCCAAGTCCCGGAAGAAAATTCCGTTCAGATTATAGTCGTAATTCTGCCCCGTGTGGGCGAGAATGCAGTCAAAATATTTGCGGCACTTGTTGATGACCGCCGCCAGACGGATGATCTCCGGGCGGGTGCCTACGATGATGAGCAGCTTTAATTTTCCGTCATTGCGGAACGCCACGTCGGAATAGTCCAGCTTCATTTCCATGTCAAACCACCTCAAAGAATGTATCCGGCTTTTTCGGGTCAAAGCACTCGTTTGCCCACATAAGCGTCACCAAGTCTTCCGTTTCGCTCAGGTTGATAATGTTGTGGGTATAGCCCGGCAGCATGTGAACGGCTTCGATTTTCTCTCCGGAAACTTCAAAATTCAGCACTTCCCCGGCGCCGACCTCCCGCTGCTGAATCAGGCCGTGGCCGGACACCACAATGAAAAATTCCCATTTGGTGTTGTGCCAGTGTTGTCCCTTGGTCACGCCGGGACGGCTGATGTTCACGCTGAACTGGCCGCAGTTCGCCGTTTTCAGCAGCTCCGTGAAGCTGCCCCGGGCATCAACGTTCATTTTCAGGGGAAACGCCGCCTTTTCCCTGGGCAGATAGGAAAGATACGTAGAATACAGCTTTTTCGCGAAGCTGCCCGCCGGAATTTCCGGCATCAGCAGGGTTTCCGGCTGCGCCTTGAAGCTGTCCAGCAGCGCTACGATCTGCCCCAGAGTCGCCCGGTGGGTGACAGGCGCGGCGCAGTAGCGCCCGGACGCCGTCAGAACCGTATCCACGCCCTCAAATTCGCAGTGATGCTCCCTGCCCTCCAACGCCGCAATCATCTCGTCCACCAGATCGTCGATGTACAGCAGCTCCAGCTCCACGCTGGGGTCGTTCACCGTGATGGGCAGGTCGTGGGCATAGTTGTGGCAGAAGGTGGCCACGGCGGAATTGTAGTTGGGACGGCACCATTTTCCGAACAGGTTGGGGAAGCGGTACACCAGCACTTTCGCCCCGGTTTCGGCGGCATAGGAGAAGAACAGCTCCTCCCCCGCCTTCTTGCTCCTGCCGTACTCGCTGCCCGCATAGCGTCCCACCATGGTCGCCTGAATGGATGACGACAGCATCACGGGGCAGGTGTTATGGTATTTTTTCAGCGTGTCCAGCAGCGTGGAAGCAAAGCCGAAATTTCCCTGCATGAACTCTTCCTGATTCTTCGGGCGGTTAACGCCGGCAAGATTGAACACGAAGTCCGCCTTCCGGCAGGCCGTTTCCAGCAGCGCCGGGTCGGAGTCGATGTCGTAGAGGTACAGCTCCCCCACCGTAAGCCCCGGATGGGTCTTGTCACGGCCGTCCCGGATGCACTCCAGCGCCGCCGTCAGATTCTTGCCCACAAATCCGGCCGCGCCGGTAATCAGAATGTTCATGCCAGCTCACCCTTCCGTTATTTATTCTTCATGGCTTCCAGTTCTTCCCGGATGTAGCTCAGGCTCAGCAGCTTCTGCTGCACCTGCTCCACGTTCAGCAGCTCCGTGTTGTTGCTGTTGAACTCCGTGAGGACGTTGCGCTGGGTGTCGCCGTCCTTGAAATATTTGTCGTAGTTTAAGTCCCGCTTGTCGCAGGGGACGCGGTAGAAATTGCCCAGATCGATAGCGTGGGCGCATTCCTCGTTGGTCAGCAGCGTCTCGTACATCTTTTCGCCGTGGCGGATGCCGATGACCTTGATCTCGTGGCCGGGGGCAAACAGGCCGGTGACGGCTTTTGCCAGTGTCTCAATGGTGCACGCCGGGGCTTTCTGCACCAGAATGTCCCCGCTGACGCCGTTCTGGAAGGCAAACAGCACCAAATCCACCGCTTCCTCCAGAGACATGATGAACCGGGTCATGTTCGGCTCGGTGATGGTGATGGGGTTGCCCGCCTTGATCTGATCAATCCACAGCGGAATGACGCTGCCCCGGGAACACATGACGTTTCCGTAGCGGGTGCAGCAGATCTTGGTCTTTTCCGGAGAAACCGTCCGGGATTTGGCAACGATGACCTTCTCCATCATGGCCTTGGAGGTACCCATGGCGTTGACGGGGTAGGCGGCCTTGTCCGTGGACAGGCAGATGACGGCCTTGACCCCCGCGTCAATGGCGGCGGTCAGCACGTTATCGGTTCCGAACACGTTGGTTTTCACCGCCTCCATGGGGAAAAACTCGCAGGACGGCACCTGCTTGAGGGCGGCGGCATGAAAGATGTAATCTACGCCGTGCATGGCGTTCTTCACGGAAGCGAGATCCCGGACATCGCCGATGAAGAACTTGATCTTCCCAGCCGCTTCCGGCATTTTCGCCTGAAACTCATGGCGCATGTCGTCCTGCTTCTTCTCGTCCCGTGAGAAAATCCGGATTTCCCGGATATCCGTGTCCAGGAAGCGGTTCAGCACCGCGTTTCCGAAGGAACCGGTGCCGCCGGTGATCATCAGCGTTTTGTTGGCAAAAATACTCATAATTCATTCTCCTCCCCTGTTTCCGGGTGTAAAAGTTCCCGGAAAAGAGATACATATTTTCCCGTGCAAATTTCGGTGGTGTACTTTTGCAGATACAGCTCCCGGCATTTTCTGCGCATGTCCCGGGCTTTCTCCGGGTTGTCCCGCAGGAAGCGGATGGCCTCGGCTAATCGCTCGCTTTCGCCGTTGTGCACCCAAAGCCCCGCGCCGGACTGGATATCCCGGACGATGTCGCACTCGTCCATGATGGCGAGCAGGGGGATGCCCTGCATCATATAGCTGTAGGTCTTGCTGGGGACGCAAAGCCCCGTCGCACCCTTTTCCAGAGAAATCAGCGCGCAGTCGCTCACCGCCAGCGCGTCCTGAAAGTCCTGACCATGAAGGAAGCTGTGAATCCGGGCATTTTCAATGCTCTCCTGAGCGATGATCTCTCGCAGCTTCTCCATTTTATTGCCGTGTCCGGCAAAGAGGAAGAAAACGCCCTTCTCCTCCCGCAGCGCCCGGATAGCGCCCAGAATGGTGTCCATATCCTGCATGGTGCCCATATTGCCGAAATAGGACACCACGAAGCGCCCCGCCGTCAACTCCCGGAACCGGTTTTCCTCCCGGTCGCGCAGGCCGCCCTCGTCCCGGTACCAGTTAGGAATCACCGTCACAAGCTCGTCAACGGCGTTCCGGGTGCGGAGAATGCAGTTCTTCTGCTCCGACGACAGCGCCACGACCCGGTCTGCCCGGCGGAACACACATTTGTTGATGTGGTTCATCAGCCTGCAGATCACGCTGCCTTCGCGGAGGGTGTTCGTCACCGTGGCCACCTCCGGATAGAGGTCGTAGGACACGAACACCAGCTTCGTACCGAACAGCGATTTTGCCCAAGAAGCAATCCACGGCAGAATCGGCGGGTTGGAGTACACCACCACCGCCCGGTATTTGCCGATCTCCGGCAGGTGCAGCAGCACATGAAACGTAAAGGAAAAATAGTTGACGATCCGGCCAAGAAATCCCGCCCGGCCCGTCTGGATGTATTTCAGGCGGTGAATGTGGATGCCGTCCGCATCCTCCTTCGTGGGGACCTTCCCGCCCTCGGCGTATTCCCGCGGGTAGCCGCACAGCGCGCCCACGGAGAACCCGGCGTCCCGAAGCGCCAGCACCGTGTCATAGGGCAGCTGGGCGGAGGAAATATATTCGGGATAAAAAAACTGGCACAAAAACAGGATACCCCGCTTCTTTTTCAAGCAACCGCCCTCTTTCGCTTCCTAAAAATCAGGTTCTCTCCGTCTCCAGAATGGACTGCTCCAGCGTTTTTACGCAGTAATCCCGGCTGTACCGGCTCAGCGCAAAATCATAGCACAGGCTGCCAAAGGCCTTGTCCACCGCAGGCGAAAAAAAACGCAGCAGTTTCAGCGCCCAGGTAAAGCCCCTCACCATCAGGATGCCCTTTCCGTTGGCATGGGCGATCCAGTTGACCATGTCGCTGGTGTTGGTGTATTCGTTATTCTGGGGGCAGAATATGCCCGCCGCCTCGTCGTCAATGAGCAGCCGGACAAATTCCGTCAGATTCTCAATATACAGCATGGAACGCTGGTTGGAAACGTAAGGAAAAACCGGCAGCTTCTTCGCCAGCTTCGCCATGGTCACGTAATTGCCCTTGCAGCCCTTGCCGTAGATCATGGGCGGGCGGAGAATTGCGACCTTGAAGCTGTCGTCCGCCAACGCCTGCAAATCCGCTTCCGCTCTGGCTTTGCTGACGCCGTAGTTGTCCGCGGGGTGCAGCGGCGTGTCTTTCGTGATGACGACCGTTTTGCCGATGGGCGCAGTCAGGCCGTAAACGCTCTCCGAGCTCATAAACAGGAACTGACCCACGCCGTCGGCCTTGGCCTTTTCCGCCGTCCGCACCGCGAGGATGTGGTTGACCTGATCGTACAGGTCAGAGCGTGCCGGGTCATTTTTGCTGTCCGGCTGATGCACCAGCCCCGCCACGTGAAACACCGCGTCGTAGCCGCGGAAGGAATGACTCTCCCAGTCGCTTCCCCGCATATCCAGGGAATCCACCCGGTAGCTTTCTGGCCACTGCTTCAAATAGTTTTCCAAGGAAACCCCGATATAGCTTCCGGCGCCGGTGATGAGAATGTTCTTCATTCTTTCTTCTCCTTTTCCAGCTGGCCGGTGCCGCCTTCCACCACGCCGTCGTGCTTCAGCACGGAAACGATGGTGCCGAAAAAGCATTTGCAGTCAAAGAGGAAGCTCAGTTTTTCCACATATTCCCCATCGAACCGGGCCTTTACCTCAATGGGCAGTTCGTCCCGCCCGTTGATCTGCGCCCAGCCCGTCAGGCCGGGACGCACGTCGTTGGCCCCGTATTTGTCCCGTTCGGCAATCAGGTCAAACTGATTCCACAGGGCAGGCCGGGGGCCGATAATAGACATTTTCCCCGTGAAAATCTGAAAGATCTGGGGCAGCTCGTCCAGGGATGACTTCCGCAGAAATTTCCCCACCTTCGTGATATACTGCTCCGGGTTTTCCAGCAGATGGGTGGGGGTGTCCTTGGGGGTGTCCATTTTCATGGTGCGGAATTTCATAATGGAAAAATGGGTCTTGTGAATGCCTACCCGCTTCTGGCGGAACAGCACCGGGCCGGGATCGTCGATCTTGATGGCGATGGCGATAACCAGCAGCAGCGGCGACAATATCACGATGGCGCAGCCGGACAGGATAATATCCAGCAGGCGTTTGAAAAACGTTCGGTACATTCCGCTTTCCTCATTTTCTCTTATTTCGTTTGGTCAGACCTTACATTCGCGTTTGTAAGTAGGCACGATCTCCGCGACGATGTCCTTGATATCTTCGCTTTCCGCCCGGCTGGCTTCGTCCAGCCGCTTCAGCTGCTGCTCCAGCAGCGCGTCGTCCATTTCGATGGGCTTGCCGATGTGGATGAGCTTGTTGGCAGTCTCCTGCATTCCTTCTTCCTTCATCAGCAGCTCCTCGTAGAGCTTCTCCCCCGGTCTGAGACCGGTGTACTCAATCTTGATGTCCACATCCGGTTCGTAGCCGGACAGACGGATCATGTTCCGCGCCATGGTATCGATCTTCACCGGCTCGCCCATGTCCAGAATAAAAATCTCGCCGCCCTTGGCATAGTATCCCGCCTGCAGCACCAGACTCACCGCCTCGGGGATGGTCATAAAATACCGGATGATGTCGGGATGGGTGACGGTCACGGGGCCGCCGGCCTCGATCTGCTTCTTAAAAAGCGGGATGACGCTGCCGTTGCTGCCCAGAACATTACCGAAGCGCACCGCCACGAATTCCGTTTTGGACTCCCGGTTCATCATCTGTATCACCATCTCGCACAGACGCTTGGACGCACCCATGATGTTGGTGGGGTTGACGGCCTTGTCGGTGGATATCTGCACAAACCGCTTGACGCCGTACTCCGCGGCGGCCTTCGCCAGCTTGTAGGTGCCGATGACGTTGTTCTTGATGGCCTCGTTGGGGCTTTCCTCCATCAGCGGGACGTGCTTATGGGCCGCAGCGTGGAACACAAGCTCCGGCCGGTAGGTTTCCATCACATGGTTCAGCCGGACGGCGTCACGGACAGAGCCGATGATGACCTCCAGATTCAGTTCCGGATGGGTGCGGCGCAGCTCCATTTGAATATCATAGGCATTATTTTCGTAAATATCCAGAATAATAAGCTGCTTCGGCTTCGCATGGGCGATCTGACGGCACAGCTCGCTGCCGATGCTCCCGCCGCCGCCGGTGACCAGCACCACCTTGCCGGAAATATAGCCCACAATTTCATCCAGATTGACCTTGATGGGTTCCCGGCCCAGCAGGTCCTGCGGATCGACCTTGCGCAGCTTGCTGACGCTGACCTCTCCGTTGACCATCTGGAAAATGCCGGGAAGCATCTGCACCTCGCAGCCGGTGGTGGCACAGATGTCCAGAATTTCCTTCCGGGACTTTGCGGTACAGTTGGGAATGGCGAAGATGATCTTGCTGATCTTGTATTTTTTCACAGCCGTGGCAATGTCCTGACGGCCGCCCACAATGGGCACGCCGCACAGCTGCTTGTTCCATTTCACCGGGTTGTCGTCAATGACGCAGGACAGGTGATCCTGAATATGGTCGCTGTTGGTAAACTCCACGGCCAGCGCCCGTCCGGCATCCCCCGCGCCGATCAGCATGACGTTTTTCACGCCGTTGGCATGGGTGATGTGGCTGATGCGCCGCTGCGCCGTCCGGAGCAGCCGGTAGGAGAACCGGATGGCCACGGTGCTGACGAAGCTGAACAGGAAGCCCACCACCATGCTGGAACGGGGCATCAGATTGCCGTCAAAGTGGAATACCAGCACGCCGATCACGCCCAGCACCACATAGGCACCAGTAATGCGGAACACCTCCGGCGTACTGACAAAGGCCCAGATGGAGTTGTACAGCCGGAAAATCCAGAATACCAGAAGCGTGATCACGCACCATAGGCCGATGGCGGACAGGAAGCCCTCCATATGGACGGGGCGAATTTCGGCAAAGGAAAAATCATACCGGAACCACAGCCCCAGAAAGAAGGAGACGACAGTAGCAAGCACGTCCAGCATCATAATAAAAATGACCTTCGGCGCCATGCCCAGATTCAGTTTCATCGGCTTTCGGGAACCCATTTTGTTCACATCCTGTATTTCACCGCGGGCAGTTGTCCGCGGGTACTTTGTTTTGTCTGCATAGTTCATTTTATTATAACACAATATGTCGAATACAGCAAGGGAAAGTTTTGCCGTTACCTTGTTCCGGAGATTTTATTTTCCTGCATGATTGACACGGCAAAAATTTATGATATACTAAAGTCACCATAAAGAGTGCGTTAGGGACAGCCCCTATGACCGCACAGCAACCTGCCAAAAGGTAAGGTGCTAAAGGCTGAATGATGGGTCTATAGGAATGTCAAAGACCCATCAAACGATGGGTCTTTTCTTTATGAGTACATTTTGGAGGGTATATTCATGGAAGAACAGAGGACTCATATCAGTCAAGGAAAAGCGGAAGCATTTCTCGTGTGCGACAAATCTTTGGGGGACAGCGATGCACCCTTCTTTTCATGGCTTCGTAGTGAGGGATTTACATTTGCTTGTTACAATTGGAATTATGGGTGTTACTGGGCGTATGTGAGCATTACCCGTAAGCAATATGCCTATGGAATACCGGGAGCTTGCCTGGTAACGCCTACCGGCAATCACGCGATTACGATTGATGAATTTATGACGATCTACCGTATCTACGAAAAGTATCAGGGTAAAAATCCCCTGGTATTTCACTCCGTGAACTGCGATTATGACGCATAGGCGGTTTTCTTGTAATTGGCGGTAAAAGTGGCAATCATCGCAAAGAGAGCTTTCCGTTTGTGGAAAAAGCAAAGCAATATCGTAAAAACGACGCGGCCTTATGGCCACGTCGTTTCGACGTTTTACGCTTTGTCCGGGAAAAGGTTCTCGATGGCGCAGCGGGCGGCGTCCTGCTCTGCCCTTTTTTTGCTGCTGCCGACGCCCTTGCCTATGATCGCGCCGTTGAGGGAGACCTCCACGGAAAACTGCTTGTCGTGGTCGGGGCCGGACTGCCCCACCAGCTCATAAGCCAGCACCTGATTTTTCTTCTGCTGCACCAGCTCCTGCAGCTCGGTTTTGTAGTCCGCGTTGTGCAGTTTGGTCACCGGCACCTCCACCAGAATGAACGTCCTGACCACCTGTAACGCCGCGTCCAGTCCGCCGTCCAGAAAGCACGCGGCGATCACCGACTCCATGGCATCCGCCAGAATGGAGTCCCGGCTCCGTCCGCCGCCCTGCTCCTCACCGTGGCCAAGGAGCAGATGGTTCCCAAGGCCGATGCGGTTGGCAGCACCCGCCAAGGTGGTCTCGCAGACCATATCCGCCCGCATCCGGGTCAGCTCGCCCTCCGGGCGGTTGGGGAAATTGCGGTAGAGATACTCCGCCACCAGCATTCCCAGCACGCTGTCCCCCAGAAATTCCAGCCGCTCGTTGCTGAGCAGACTGTTGTGCCAGCGCTCGTTTGCGTAGGAGGAATGGGTCAGCGCATTCTGCAAAAGGGAAATATTCCGGAACCGGTAGCCGATGACGGCCTCCAAGTCCTTAATCATGCTCCGTCACCTTCTCTTTTTCAGCAGCCAGCCGCTGTAAATTTTCTTCCAGCTCTCCGGTGATGTCCGACGCGGCCACGTCCGCCGCCTGCTTTACCGCGTTGCGGAACGCCAGCACGTCGGAAGCGCCGTGGGCCTTGATGACCGGCTTGCGGATGCCAAGGAACGGCGTGCCGCCGATCTCCCGGTAGTCCAGCATCTTCATCAGGTCTTTGACCCCGGAGGCGCACAGAAGATAGCCCAGCTTGCTGAGCAGATTTTTCTTGAACATTTTCTTCATCAGGCTGCCCATGAACATGGCAGTACCCTCGATGGTTTTGAGAAGCACGTTGCCGTTGAAGCCGTCGCAGACCACAACGTCCACTGCGCCCAGAGGTACATCCCGGGCTTCCACATTGCCGACAAAGTTGACAAGCCCCTTCTCCCCCGCGTTTTTCAGCAGCGCGTAGGCTTCCTTCTGCAGGGCAGTGCCCTTGCTGTCCTCGGTGCCGATGTTCAGAAGACCGACTTTGGGATTCTCGATGCCCAGCTGCTTCTTCGCGTAGACAGAGCCGACCAGACCGAATTGCAGCAGGAATTCCGGCGTACACTCGGCATTCGCACCGCAGTCCACGATCACGGTCTTTCCCCCTGCCTTGTTGGGCATGGCGGGGCCCATGGCCGCACGGCGGATTCCCTTGACCCGCTTGACCAGCAGCGTCGCGCCGGTGAGCAGCGCGCCGGTGGAACCGGCGGACACGAACGCGTCGCCCAGCCCGTCCGCCAGCATCTTCAGGCCGATCACCATGGAAGAATTCTTCCGTTTATGGATGATGGATGCGGGATCGTCATGCATGTCCACCACATCGTCGGCATTGGAGATCTCCATGCCTTCCGGCAGGTTGTCAATGCCGTGCTTCTTGAGGACCGCAAGGATATCCTCTCCCCGGCCTACCAGCACGATCTCGATACCGTAGGTCTTTGCCGCTTCCACAGCGCCTAAAACGGGAGCCTCGGGGGCATTGTCGCCGCCCATCGCGTCAAGAATGATCTTCAACCGTTTCACCTCTTTCTTTCAGATACCCTTCGCCACCAGCCTATCGATCACGTCCAGCGACCGCGCGGCAATGGCGAGATTTTTTTCTGCCTTCTTACGGATGCGCTTTTCCAGCGGTGCGATGATGCTGAAATTGATATTCATGGGCTGGAAATTCTCAATGCTTTCGTCGCTGACGTACTGCCCCAGCGCGCCGATGGCGGTCTCCTTGGGAAAATCGGGAACTTCCCGTCCCTGCACCTTGGCCGCCATGGCCACCGCCGCCAGATACCCGGAGGCCGTGGATTCCACGTACCCCTCCACGCCGGTCATCTGCCCGGCAAAAGCCACCAGCGGGTTTCGGCGGTCTGCGTAATACTTATCCAGCAGCTTGGGGCTTTGCAGGAAGGTATTCTGGTGCATCACACCGTAGCGGACAAATTCCGCGTTTTCCAGACCGGGTATCATGGAGAATACCCGCTTCTGCTCGCCGAATTTCAGGTGGGTCTGGAAGCCCACCAAATTGTACACGCTTTTTGCCGCGTTGTCCTGCCGCAGCTGCACCACGGCGTAAGGCTCATGGCCGGTGGCAGGATTTCTCAGCCCCACGGGCTTCATGGGGCCGTAGCGCAGGGTATCCACACCTCGCCGCGCCATGACCTCCACGGGCATACAGCCCTCGAAGACGTTCTTGTCCTCAAAGCCATGCACCGGGGCTTCCTCGGCGTTTACCAACTCCCGGACGAAGGCTTCGTACTGCTCTTTGTTCATGGCGCAGTTGATGTAATCGGGCGTTCCCCGGTCGTACCGGGACTGCCACCACGCGAGATTCATGTCGATGGACTCCGCCGAAACCAGCGGCGCCGCTGCGTCAAAAAAGTGCAGATACCCGGTCTCCCCGAAGTAATGCCCGATGGCCTCGCTCAAAGCATCGGAAGTCAGCGGCCCTGTAGCCACGATCACCGGCCCCTCGGGGACTTCGGTGATTTCTTCGGAAATCACCGCGATATTGGGGTGATTCCGGATTTTCTCCGTAACCATCCGGGAAAAGCCGCCCCGGTCTACAGCCAGACAGCCGCCCGCCTCCACCCGGGTAGCATCGGCGCAGGCGAGGATCAGACTGCCGCAGCGGCGCAACTCCTCCTTGAGAAGCCCCACGGCGTTTTCCAGCCGGTCGCCCCGCAGGGAATTGGAGCAGACAAGCTCGGCAAAATCCTCGCTGTGGTGGGCGGGGGTCATCTTTTTGGGCTTTATTTCGTAAAGCGCCACTTCGATGCCCCGGTTTGCCAGCTGCCATGCCGCTTCGCTTCCGGCCAGCCCCGCGCCGATGACTTTTACCTTCATGCCTTGCTCTCCTTCTTAGAGGATGTTTTCGTCGTCTTCTTCGTTGTGGCCTTGGCGGCGGTTTTCTTCACCGTTGTCTTTTTCGCCGCAGTTTTCTTTGCTGCCGTCTTCTTTGCCGGGGCTTTTGCCGTCGTTTTCTTTGCCGCCGTCTTCTTCTCGGCGGGCTTTTCCTCCGGGGCGGACACTCCGTTCTCGGAGGTCTTCTTTTTATAGTAGCCCCGCTGGTCTTCCGGGAGGAAGCGGGAGCATTTCTCGTTGATGCAGAAGGGCTTCATGCGCCCCTTGCCGGATTTCTTGAACAGGGTCTGACCGCACTCCGGGCAATCCTCAGCGGTAGGAACGTCCCATGTCATGAAGCCGCACTCCGCGCCCCGCTCGCAGGCGTAGTAGGCGTAGCCCTTCTTGGACTTGCGCTTGAGGATTCCACTGCCGCACTTGGGGCAGCGACCGGGCATCCGCTCCACCAGAGGCTTGGTATTCTTACACTCCGGGTAGCCCGGGCAGGCCAGAAATTTACCGAACCGGCCGGTTTTCACCACCATTTTCCGTCCGCACAGCTCGCAGACCTCGTCGGTCTCCTCCTCCGGCACCTTCAGGTGAACCCCCTCCAGCGCCGTCTCCGCGTCGGACAGCTCCTTGCTGAAATCCTTATAGAAATCCGCCAGCAAATCCTTCCAGTTCTGCTTGCCCGTCTCCACATCGTCCAGACGGGACTCCATATTGGCGGTAAACTCCACATCGATGATATCGGTGAAGCGCTCCACCATCAGCCCGGTGACGATCTCGCCCAGGGGCGTGGGGGCAAGGCGCTTGTCCTGCTTGACCACGTACTCCCGGTCTTCAATGGTGGACACGGTGGCAGCGTAGGTGGAAGGACGTCCGACGCCCTTTTCCTCCATGGCCTTGACCAGCGTCGCCTCGGTATACCGGGCGGGGGGCTGGGTGAAATGCTGCTCCTTCTGGATGTTGGAGGGGAGCGTCTTCTCCCCCACCGCCAAATCCGGCAGCGGAGAGCCGACGGCCTCCTGCTCATCATCCCGTCCTTCTTCGTAAACGGCAATGAAACCGGCGAAGCGCAGGCTCTGGTGGCTGGCGCGGAACACATGCCCGGCGCACATGGTGTCGATGGACACGGTGTCATAAACGGCGCAGGCCATCTGCGTCGCGAGGAAGCGGCTCCAGATCAGCTTGTAGAGCTTATACTGATCGGGGGTCAGACTGGTACGCACCCGTTCCGGCTCCAGTTCCACATGGGACGGCCGGATAGCTTCGTGGGCGTCCTGCGCCCCTGCCTTGGTCTTGAACACATGGTGCTGGCCGTAATAATACTCGTTTCCGTAGCGGCTGCGGATAAACCCGGCGGCAGCGTCCATGGCCTCGTCGGAAAGCCGCAGAGAGTCGGTACGCATGTAGGTAATTAAACCGGTGGTACCTTCCCCTGCCACGTCTACGCCTTCGTACAGCTGCTGGGCGACCATCATGGTCTTTTTCGGCGTGAAGCCCAGCTTCCGGGACGCCTCCTGCTGCAAAGTGGAGGTGGTGAAGGGCGGTGCGGAATAACGCTTTTTCTCCGCTTTTTTGACGTTGGTAACGTCGAATTCCTTCCCGTCGATGTCACCGATCACGGCAAGGGTATCAGCCTCATTCTCCAGCTCCCGCTTCTTTTCCTCGCCCCAGTAGTGGGCGACAAAGGCGCCGGGCTTGCCCATACGGTTCAATGTCACGTCCAGCGTCCAGTATTCCTTTGGCTGGAACGCGCGAATTTCGTTTTCCCGGTCAACCACCAGCCGGGTGGCGACGGACTGAACGCGGCCTGCGGACAGACCCCGCCGTATCTTCTTCCACAGCAACGGGGAAAGCTCATAGCCCACGATCCTGTCCAGAATACGCCGCGCCTGCTGGGCGTCAACCAGATCATAGTCGATATCCCGGGGGTGGCGGATGGACTCCTTGACCACCTTCTGGGTGATCTCATTAAAGGTCACACGCTGCGCCTTCCCGTCGGGGAGGTTCAGCAGCTCTTTCAAATGCCACGAAATGGCCTCGCCCTCCCGGTCGGGGTCGGTTGCAAGGTACACGGTTTTCGCCTTTTCCGCATCGGTTTTCAGTTCCTTGATCAGGGATTCCTTGCCCCGGACGGGGATATAATGGGGCGTGAAATCATGCTCCAAGTCCACGCCCATGGTGCTTTTCGGCAGATCCCGGAGATGCCCCATGCTGGCCTTGACAACGTAATCGTCTCCTAAATATTTGCCAATGGTCTTTGCCTTGGAGGGGGACTCCACAATCACCAGATTTTCAGGTTTGCCCATGAATGAAAATTCTCCGTTTCGTTACTTCAGATTCAGCGGTTACGTCTCTCTATTTCCCGCTCAAAACAATGCGCTTGCCCGGCAGGCGCCTGATTATGCCCTTCAGTTCCAGCATGGTCAGGCTGGACAGCAGCTTTCCGGTGGACAGGCCGGTTTCGGCGATCACATCGTCCACCAGCCGCTGCCCGCCGCTTAAGGCGTCCACAATGGTCTGCTCCTCCGGCGACAGCTTCGGCCTGACCGAGCCTACGTCACTATAAGGCGCGCAAGGCGTCTTGTCAATGCCCTGATGGGCTAAATCTTTTTTAAGATTCTCATTTTTCCGGGGAAGACGCGGTTTCTGCGCCACTTTCAGCAGCGGTTTTTCCGCTTCCGCGGCCTTGCGCACCTCGTCCGGATAGGCCGTCTGGTGGGCGGGCGCGTCTTCCTTCCGAATCTTATCCGGAAAGAGGGCTTCATATTCGCTCAGAACGTCCCAGCCGGAGGAAACCATGATCGCCCCGTCCCGCAGAAGCCGGTTGCTCCCCACAAAGGACGGCTGGTCGATGTTTCCCGGCACCGCGAACACGTCCCGCCCCTGCTCGGCGGCTAAGCGGGCGGTGATCAGCGCGCCGCTTTTCTCCGGCGCTTCCACCACCAGCACCCCGCAGCTCAGGCCGCTGATAATCCGGTTCCGCTTGGGAAACGTCCATTTTGCCGGCGGCGTCCCCGGCGCGAACTCGCTGAGAATGCAGCCGTATTCCTCCGTGTCCCGGAACAGCGCCCGGTTGGAAATGGGATAGACGATATCCGCGCCGCACCCCAGCACACCCACCGCAGGCGCGCCCGCAGTCAGCGCTCCGGACATCGCCATGCCGTCGATGCCGTAGGCCATCCCGGATACCACAATGCCGCCGCAGCGGGCAATCTGATAGCCCATGCGCTTGGCGGTGGTCAGGCCGTAGGCCGACGCCTTCCGGGTGCCGACCACGCCGATCACCGGGCTTCCGTCAAAATCCGGCAGCCGCCCCTTATAATACAGCACAACGGGCGGGTCGGCAATGTTTTTGAGCCGTGCGGGATAAGCCGCATCCTGACAGGTCAGGATGTGAAGCTTTTCCCGGTCACAGGCTTCCAGAATTTCCTCCGCGGAGGTCAGATTTTTCTCCCGAAGGGCGGTCTTTGCCTCCTCGCTGAGACCGATGGCGTCAAACGCCCCGTCGTCGGCGAAGTAAATGTCCTCAGGATCCCGAAAATGCTGCAACAGTGCCATTTTGTCCCGGTCGTTCAGCCCGGGGCGATGGGCGAACCATATCCAGTGTACCAGCATTTTCTCACCTGTTTCTCTCTCTATTGCTTCATCTGCCACATGACGATGGCCGCCGCCACCGCCGCGTTCAGGGACTCACAGCGCTTATTCATGGGGATGATAAGCTCCTCGTCGGCGCTTTCCAGAATTTCCCGGCGCACGCCCTGCCCTTCGCTGCCAATGACCACCGCCATGCCGCGAAGGTCGGCATTCCGCAAATCCTTCGCCCGCTGGCTCAGTGCCGTCACAGCCACAGGAATTCCGGCAACCCCGCAGGCGGCCTTTACCTCCGCCCAGTCCGCTTTCACCGGCTGGGTGCGGAACACCGCGCCCATGCTCGCGCGTACCGTCTTGGGGCTGTAGGGGGCGGCGCAGCCTTCCAGCAGCGTCACAGGAATGTCCAGCGCGTCCGCCGTGCGCAGAATGGTTCCAAGGTTTCCCGGGTCCTGAATGCCGTCCAGCAGCAGGCAGCCGGGCTGGGGCACATACGCTTTTCTTTCCGGCAGGCGGCACAGGAACAACGCCCCCTGCGGGCTTTCCATGGGGGAGATGGATGCCATCACGTCCTCCGGCACCCGAAAAAGCCGCACCGATTCCGGCACGTCCGCATGAACGCCGTCGGATAAGATCACCGTGTCCAGTCCCGGATACCAGCGGACGGCCTCCGCGAGAAGCTTGACCCCGTCGGCAGCGAACAGTCCCGCTTCCTCCCTTGCCTTCCGGGAAGAAAGCAGCTTTTTCACCTGCTGCAGAAGGGGATTTTTCCGGGAGGTGATCCTCTGCTCCGTCACAGCTTCTGCACCCTGCTGAGGGCGTAATTGTCCCCCAAAACCACCATCACGTCCCCCTCCTGAATCCGGTAATCCGCGGCGGGGGAAACGTTGGTCTTGTCCCCGTTCTCCACGGCGATGATGTTCACGCCCAGCTTTGCCCGGACGTTCAGCTCATTGATGCACTTGCCGATCCAGCTCTTGGGGGCAGGAACTTCCAGAATTCCGTAGTCCTCGGAAAGCTCGATGTAATCCAGCACATTGTGGGAGTACATGCTTCTCGCCAGCCGCTGGGCGTGTTCCTGCTCCGGAATGACCACCCGGTCGGCACCCAGCTTTTCCAGAACCAGCCGGTGGGTCTCGTCGTGGGCTTTGCAGACGATGTAGGGCGCGCCCAGCTCCTTTAAGTTCATGGTGATCAGCACGGAGGCCGCAAGATCGTCGCCGATGGCAATGACCGCGCAGTCAAAATTCCGCACGCCCAGCGCCCGCAGGACTTCCTTGTCCCGGGCGTCGCCCACCACCGCGTGGGTGACGTCGTTGGCAAGCTGCTGCACAAGGTCGTTGTGCACGTCCATGGCCAGCACCTCCGCCCCCAGCGTGCACAGTTGCCGCGCCAGAGAGCCGCCGAAACGGCCGAGACCGATGACAATGTAAGACTTCATATTCTTCTCCTTATCCGATCAGCAAATTGGTTTCCGCATAGCGGAACCGCTCCTCCGCCCGGTTTCCCGCCAGGAAGCCCAGGCTGATGGTCAGTACGCCGACCCGTCCGAAATACATATAAATAATGATCAGAATCTGCGCCGGGATACTTAAGGAAGCCGTACCGCCCGCGCTTAATCCCACGGTCGCCAACGCCGAAACCGCCTCATACACGGCGTCCGTAAAGCCCATGGGCGACGTGGCGCTGATGAAAATGCCGCCGAAAACGGCCAGTGCCAGCACGATAAAGGCAATGATCATGGCGTTCTGGGTCTGCTCGTCGGGGATCGTCCGCTTGAAGGCGCAGACCGTGCTTTTCCCTCTGGCTCTCGCCCAGATGGTCAGCACCAGCACCAGAAACGTCACGGTCTTGATGCCGCCGGCGGTGGAGCCGGAGGAGCCGCCGATGAACATCAGCACGCTGGAAAAGGCCTTGCCGCTTTCCGTAAGCTTTGCCTGATCAATCGCCGCAAACCCCGCGGTGCGCAGTGTCGCGGACTGGAAAAAGCCGTTGAGCAGCTTTTCGCCCACAGTCATGCCGCCCAGCGTCTCCGGGTTGTTCCATTCCAGCAGACAGGTTCCCGCCCAGCCGACGGCAAGCAGCGCCGCCGTGATCAGCAGTACCAGCTTGGTGTACACGCTGAACTTGCGCAAGGAGCGCTTCCGGGCAATGTTCTCCCACACCAGAAAGCCCAGGCCGCCGATGATGATCAGCGCCGACAGCGTCAGAAGCACAACGGGGTCTGCGTTAAATTCTATCAGGCTCTGCCCCGGGGCAATGGCGCCGAAAATGTCAAAGCCCGCATTGCAGAACGCGGAAACAGAGTGAAAAATGCCCCAGCGCAGCGCTCTTGTAAACCCATACTCCGGCCAGAACCGAAGGGTCAGAATGATCGCCCCCACTGCCTCCACGGAAAAGCTTCCGGTAAGCACCAGCTTTTGCAGCCGCACCACGCCCTTGATATCGTTCACGCTCAGGGACTGGGCGATCATCAGCCGCTGCTGGAGGCCGATCTTCCTGCGCAGCAGAAAAATCAGCAGTGTCGCCACGGACATGAAGCCCAATCCGCCAATCTGAATCAGGCACAGAATCACGACCTGCCCGAAGCCGCTCCACTGGCTCCAGGTATCGTACAGCACCAGTCCCGTCACGCAGGTGGCGGAGGTGGCCGTAAACAGCGCCGGTCGCAGCCCGCAGGACACCCCGTCCCGGGACGCGGCGGGCAGAGTCAGCAGCAGCGCCCCCAGGAGAATGATCGCGGCAAACATCAGTGCAACCATCTGCGTGGTAGCAATGTGCCTGGGTCGGTGCTTCATCCAGAAGACCACCAGCTTTCCCCGCAGAGACATATTTGCGCTCCTTTCCGGCAGGCACACCCCGCCATCATACGTTTTCTCTATTATAGCAACTTTACATTCTTTTGCAAGTCTCAATTCATCCCAGCCGCCGCAAAATAGGCAATTTACATTTTCTCCCGTCTGTGTTATACTGGTCAAAAACTTGGAAAGGGGCAGATTTTATGAGTTATACAGAAAGCTGGTCGGGAAAGATCAACCGCAAGCTTCTAAAAAAGCTGCACATCATTGATGTCGCCGCCGGGCGGGAGAAAGCCGATCTGGTTCTGAAAAACGCCACCTATGTCAACGTGTTTTCCGGGGAGCTGGACACCGGCGACATTGCCGTGGCGGAGGGTCTGATCGTGGGCCTCGGCAGCTACGAAGGCCGGGACGAAGTGGACATGACCGGCAAGATCGTCTGCCCCGGCTTCATCGACGCCCACATCCATCTGGAATCCAGTCTGGTTTCCCCCGCGGAGTTTGCCCGGGCAGTCATCCCCCACGGCACCACCACCGTTATCACCGACCCCCATGAGATCACCAATGTCATGGGCACCGACGGCATCGACTATATGCTCTGCGCCACGGAAGGGCTGCCGGTGGACACCCAGTTTATGATTCCCTCCTGCGTCCCGGCGTCGGCGCTGGACGAAAGCGGCGCGAATCTGGACTACCGGGACATCGACAGCTTTTTCGACCACCCCCGGGTGCTGGGTCTTGCGGAAATGATGAATTTCCCCGGCGTGATCTCCGCCGACCCCCCCACCGTTGCCAAGATCATTGCGTCTCAGGCGCACCACAAGAAGATCGACGGCCACGCCCCCGGTCTTTCCGGCACCGACCTGAACGCCTACATTGCCGCCGGTGTCTACTCCGACCACGAGTGCGCGGACATTGACGACGCCATGAAGAAGCTGAAGCTGGGTCAGTTCATCATGATCCGGGAGGGCACCGCCGCCCGGAATCTGGAGGCTCTGATGCCCCTGATCAAGTCCCAGAAATATTTCAGCCGCTGCATGTTCTGCACCGACGACAAGCACCCCAGCGATCTGCTGGAAAAGGGTCACATCGATTACATCTGCCGGGAAGCTGTCGCCATGGGTGCCGACCCCATCATGACCGTGCAGGTGGCCTGTCTCCACGCCGCCCGGTACTTCCTGCTGAATAACCGGGGCGCCATCGCCCCCGGATATCTTGCGGACTTCGCCATCGTGGAGGATTTGAAGGACTTCCACGTGGTGACGGTGTACAAGCGGGGCAAGCGGGTCTATCACGACGGCATCGTGGAGGACTTCCCTCTGCCCGAGATCCCGGAACACCTGAACAAGCGCGCCCACGACACCTTCCACCTGCCGGTGCTTTCTCCCGCGGACTTTGCCAACACCCGTCTGCGGGGCGTCATCGGCATGGTGCCGGGGCAGATCATCACCCAGGACGCGGGCTACGCCGCCGGTGTGGACGTATCCAAGGACATTCTGAAAATGGCCGTTGTAGAGCGGCATAAAAATACCCGCCACATCGGCATCGGCTACCTCAAGGGCTACGGTCTGAAATCCGGCGCGGTGGCCACCTCCGTCGCCCATGACAGCCACAACATCATCTGCGTCGGCACAAATGACGAGGACATGGCCTTCGCCGTCAACCGCATTGCCCGGAACCGAGGCGGCATCGTGGTCGTGGAGAACGGGCAGGTGCTGGCCGAGCTTCCTCTGGAAATTGCCGGCATCATCAGCGGCAAGCCCCTGCGGGAGGTCAACGCCCTTCTGGAAGACGCCAAGAAGGCCGCCCACGCTCTGGGCGTCGGCACGGACATCGACCCGTTCATGACGCTGTCCTTCATGAGCCTGCCCGTTATCCCCACCCTGCGCCTGACGACCCGGGGCGTGGTGGATGTGAACACCCAGCAGTACGTATGAGCGGCATAGACCTTTCTTTTGTCTCCGGCAAGGAAAAGTTCAATTACCGTGTCTGCGCCGTCATCCTTTCGGAGGGCAAACTTCTTGCCATGCACGACGAGCGCTCCCCCTACTATTACCTCCCCGGCGGGAGGGTGCAGATGGGGGAAACGGCGGAAGCCGCCGTGGTGCGGGAGGTTCAGGAGGAACTGGAGATCACCCCGGAAATCATCCGTCCCCTGTGGCTGAATCAGGCATTTTTCACGGAGGATGTGGACGGCCTGCACTACCACGAGCTGTGCCTGTACTTCCTGATGGACATTTCCCACACGGACTTGCTGTCCAAAGGCGAAAAGTTTACCCTGTTGGAACGGCACCACACCCACAAATTTGAATGGCTGCCCTTTGAACGGCTGGAACAGGAATATTTCTATCCCCTGTTCCTGAAAAAGGAAATTTTCCACCTGCCGGAAGCCCTCACCCTCCGCACGGAACTGGAATAAACGCAAAACGCCCTGTCCGCTTTTCAGCGGACAGGGCATTTGTTTTTGGGGAATTATTTCATCACCAGTTCGCCGTTTTCGGCGTCCACGGTGACGGTCTGACCCGGGGTAACGTCGCCCCGAAGCAGGCGCTTGCTGAGCATGGTCTCCACCGTATGCTGCACATAGCGGCGCAGGGGACGGGCGCCGTACTGCGGGTCATAGGCCGCGTCCACAATGGCGGCCTTGGCCGCAGGCGTCAGCTCGCAGCGGATCTGCTGGTCAGCCAGACGGTCGTTGAGCTTGGCGATCTGCAGGTCGATGATCTTGGTCACATTCTCCTTGGTCAGGGGCTTGTAGAACACGATCTCGTCCAGACGGTTGAGGAATTCCGGCCGGAAGGTGCGGCGCAGCAGCGCGCGAACCTGTTCCTTTGCGCTTTCCTCGATGGTGCCGTCGGCATTGATGCCGTTCAGGATATACTCAGAGCCAAGGTTGGAGGTCAGGATCAGAATGGTGTTCTTGAAGTCCACGGTTCTGCCCTGAGAATCGGTGATCCGGCCGTCATCCAGCACCTGCAAAAGCACGTTGAACACGTCGGGATGCGCCTTCTCCACCTCGTCGAACAGAACGACGGAGTAGGGCTTGCGGCGTACCGCTTCGGTCAGCTGGCCGCCTTCTTCATAGCCCACGTATCCGGGAGGCGCGCCGATCAGACGGGACACGGAGTATTTCTCCATGTATTCGGACATGTCGATACGCACCATGTTGTTCTCGTCGTCAAACAGCGCCTGCGCCAGTGCCTTGGCAAGCTCGGTCTTGCCCACGCCCGTGGGGCCGAGGAACAGGAACGAGCCGATGGGGCGGTTGGGGTCCTGAATGCCTGCGCGGCTGCGCTGGATGGCTTCCGTGACGGCCTGAACCGCTTCGTCCTGACCGACCACCCGCTTGTGGAGGGTCTCGTCCAGGGTCAGCAGCTTCTCCCGCTCTCCCTGCACCAGCCGGGAAACAGGAATGCCCGTCCAGCGCTCCACGATCTTGGCGATTTCCTCGTCGGTAACTCTATCCCGAAGGATATTGCTGTCTTTCGCGGACTGGGCACGGCGCTCTTCCTCTTCCAGCTGCTTCTTGGCTTCCGGCAGACGGCCGTATTTCAGTTCCGCCGCCTTTTCCAGGTCGTAGCTCTGCTCGGCGGCTTCGATCTGACGGTTCAAGTCCTCAATCTTCTCCCGCAGCTGCTGCACCCGGCCAATGGCGTTCTTCTCGTTCTCCCACTGCGCCTTCATGGCGTTGAAGGAATCCCGTTCCTCCGCCAGCTCCTTTTGCAGCTCGGCAAGACGTGCCTTGGACAGCTCGTCCTCCTCCTTCTTCAGAGCGGCCTCCTCGATCTCCATCTGGATGATCTTCCGGGACACCGCGTCCAGCTCAGTAGGCATGGAGTCCATTTCCGTCCGGATCTGGGCGCAGGCTTCGTCGATCAGATCGATGGCCTTGTCGGGCAGGAACCGGTCAGTGATATACCGATGGGACAGGGTCGCGGCGGCGATGATGGCGGAGTCCGCGATCTTCACGCCGTGGAACACCTCGTAGCGCTCTTTCAGGCCACGGAGGATGGCGATGGTATCCTCCACCGTGGGTTCATCCACTTGCACCGGCTGGAACCGGCGCTCCAGAGCGGCGTCCTTTTCAATATACTGGCGGTACTCGTCCAGCGTCGTCGCACCGATGCAGTGCAGCTCGCCCCGAGCCAGCATGGGCTTCAGCAGGTTGCCCGCATCCATGCTGCCCTCGGTTTTTCCTGCGCCCACAATGGTGTGCAGCTCATCGATGAACAGGATGATCTTGCCCTCGGACTTCTTCACCTCGTTCAGCACGGCTTTCAGCCGTTCCTCAAACTCGCCCCGGTACTTGGCGCCCGCAATCAGCGCGCCCATATCCAGGGAGAAAATGGTCTTGTCCTGCAGCTGTTTGGGGACATCCTTCTTCACGATTCGCTGGGCAAGTCCCTCGGCAATGGCGGTTTTGCCCACGCCGGGTTCGCCGATCAGGACAGGGTTGTTCTTCGTCTTCCGGGACAGAATGCGGATAACGTTCCGGATTTCCTCATCCCGGCCGATCACCGGATCCATCTTCTGCTCTCTTGCCCGCTTGACCAGATCGGTGCCGTACTTTTCCAGCGCGTCGTAGGTTCCCTCCGGGTTGTCGGTGGTGACACGCTGATTGCCCCGGACTTCCTGCAAAGCCTTCAGAACACGCTCCTTTGTAATCTGATAAGTCTTGAACAGCTCCTTCACGCCGCCCCGGGCAGTTTCCAGAAGTCCAAGGAACAGATGCTCCACAGACACATACTCGTCCTTCATGGTCTGCGCCTGCTGCTCCGCCGCATTGAACGCGGCCTGTACGTCGGCGCTGACATAAAAGCTGTCCATGGCCTGACTTGTCCGCACGCCGGGAATCTTCCGCAACTCGGCCTCCGCCGCCGCTTCCAGACTTTCCACCGTAACGTCCATCTTTTTCAGCAGCTGAGGGATCAGACCGCCCTCCTGCCGCAGCAATGCCAGAAGCAGATGCACCTGCTCCATCTGCTGATGAGAATTCTGAACCGCCAGCTGCTGCGCGCTCTGGACGGCCTCAATCGATTTTTGGGTATAGTTATTGAAGTTCATCTACTTTACCTTCCTTTCGCTTTAGCACTCTCATCATTAGAGTGCTAATTCATTTGTCTTTACTATACCCCAATTTGAAAAAATGTCAAGGGTCGTGACAGCAATGCTACAAAAAATTCACATTTGGCATTCTGCACAAATTTCACCGTCTCATTTTTACGTGCTTAATACTTATTTAATATTTGCGCACTTATTTTTTTAATAGCCCCCGGATATAATGAAAGCGTACTCAATGATAATTTTCTTTTTCATTTTCTTACCTCTCTTTTTCTCTGAAAATCCCCGACTTGGTCTGGTCAACCAAGGTCGGGGATTTTTCATGCTTATTTTGCCAGCGCCCGGGTCTTGCAGAGCTTGTACAGCTCCTCCGCCGCCAGACGGGTCTTCGCCACCGGGTAACCAGCCTTGGGGAAGCAGTAGTAGAGGCACCGGTTGTCGCCGATGCAGATGGTGTCCGCGATCTCGTACCAGTAGTAATCGGCGTACAGGCCGTAGGAGGCCGTGGGCTTCTGGGTGTAGCGGAGCTTCCCGCCGCAGCCGGTGAGGGTGAAGCCATCCCGGTCGTGGGTCAGATGCCCCTGCCCTACCTTATAAATGGCCTTGAAATCCACCATCATGGCAATGTCCACGTCGATGTCCAGCTTGTATGTTCCGTCCTCAAGCTCCCGGCGCACCTGCTCCCGCTCCCAGCGATACCAGTCGGGGACGTGGGAAAACTCCGTCTCCCCTTCCGACGCCGCAAGGTCGCCGATGGGGGTCAATTCCCAGTGCTTGCCGCAATGGCGGCAGGTCAGGCCGGTGCCTTTGCCCGTCAGCTCCCCCTCCGTGCCGCAATGGGGACATTTATACAGAATACGCTCCAGACCGTCCGCCCGGAAACCGTCGGTGATCTGAATGCCGTTCTCCCTCTGCCAGCGGAACTGGTCGAAAGAGAAGGCTTTGTCCAGCCCGTCGGACAGCTCCTTGACGGATTTCTCCTTCAGATCCTCCCGGCTGTAGAGCAATCGCACCTTCGCCGAAACAGGAACGCTCTTGCGCACCTGCAATTCATTGTACAACGGGTTGCGGCTGAAGGCGCCGAAGGTCTCGATCATCACCACAGGCACGTCCAGCTTTTTCAGCAGCACGCCCATTTTCCGGGGCAGCGCCGTGCAGGTGCCATCGAAGGAATAGCTGGCCTCCGGGTACATGAGAACGCTGCTTTTCAGGTCTTTCAGGCAGTAGACCATATCCTGCACCAGCGTCAGGTCGGTGACGAATTTCCGGGTGGGTACGCAGCCGATGGTGCGCATCGCCCATGCCATCAGGCCGCCCATGCCCACAAAGCCGTCGGATGTACAGATAATATTGTAGGGTCGGGGATACAAAATGGCGCTTGCGATCTGCAAATCCAGAAAGCAGGAATGGTTCATGAGGATCAGGCACGGCTCGTTCTTACCGACCTTCTCCATTCCCTCGCTGGTGTAATGGAAGTGGGTTCCGGCCAGTCCCAGAATGGACAGCCCCCGCACAAGGGTGCGCCAGAAAATGCCGGGCCGGATGGGGTGCAGATGGGGATACTGGGGCAGCGCCATGACTTTTTCGTAGTCCAGTTCCTTCACGGTGGTTTTCATAGGGCGTCCTCCCGATTATGTTTTCCATAAAATTATACCAGATGCTGTCCTCTCCGTCAACCAGTGGCTTTGCATGGCTGTATATTCATCTATGATGAATAATATACACTCAGTTGCTGGAATAATTTAGGATGAATTCCCTGAATATTCACATATACATGTTAAACTTGCGGGTTTTTGTAGTATTTATATTACATACGGCCTTATTTTCTCTTTATTGTTGTATATTCATCCTATTGACGATGAATAAAATACGAGCTATAATGCACTCATCAATCACCTCCCAGCTACGGGAGGTCAAAAATGAAAAGGAGAGTAAAATTATGAAAAAGGTATTTGCACTTGCGCTGACCGTTCTGATGGTCATGTCCATGTTCGCCGGCTGCGGCAGCAGCAACACCGCCAAGGCCACCACCGCCACCGAGGCTCCCGCCGCCACCGCCGCTGAGACCACGGCCGCTGCGACCACAGCTGCCGAGACCGCCGCTGCCGAACTGAAGACCGTCGAGTCCGGCAAGCTGATCATGTCCACCAACGCCGCCTTCCCTCCCTATGAGATGGTCGCCGATGACGGCAGCTTCGAGGGCATCGATGTTGAGGTCGCCGGCGCGATCGCCGAGAAGCTGGGTCTGGAGCTGGTCGTGGACGATATGGACTTCGACGCTGCTCTGCTGGCCGTTCAGCAGAACAAGTCCGACATCGTCATGGCCGGTGTCACCGTCACCGAGGACCGGCAGCTGGTCATGAACTTCTCCGACAGCTACGCCACCGGCGTGCAGGTGGTCATCGTCAAGGAAGGCTCCGATGTGACTCTGGACAATCTGGGCGAGAAGATGATCGGCACCCAGCGTGGTACCACCGGTTACATTTACACCTCCGATGATTACGGCGACGACCATGTCACCGCCTATGACAACGGTGCCTCCGCCGTGCAGGCTCTGATCAACGGTCAGGTTGACTGCGTGGTCATCGACTCCGCTCCTGCTGAGGCTTTTGTTGCCGCCAACGCCGGTCTGACCATTCTGGACACTGAGTACGTCACCGAGAGCTACGCCATCGGCGTGAACAAGGACAACACCGCATTGCTCGACGCCATCAACCAGGCGCTGGCCGAGCTGACCGCCGACGGCACCGTTCAGTCCATCGTTGACAAGTACATCTCCGCTGAATAATCCAATCGCTCAGCCAGGGGCGGCTCAAGCCGCCCTTGGCACGGTTGTACCCGGAAAACCGACCTTCGCGCTGGGAAGGCCGATTTTCTGCGTATAACACGATACCGCGCAATATTAAATGAGAAGGTGAAGCTGTGGAACTTTACGAACTTTGGAAACCCCTGATGCGGGACGGCACCGCATCCTTCTGGCAGGAATTCTACGTCAAATTCTATCAGGCATTTATCGAAGGAAGCCGCTGGAAGCAGTACCTGAACGGCGTCGGCACCACCCTGCTTGTCACGGCCATGGCCCTGACACTGGGCATTCTCCTCGGCATTGTGGTGGCCGTGATCCGGACCGCCCACGACCAGCAGCGGACAGGGCACAAGAACCCCATTCTTGGCCTGTTCAACGGCATCTGCAAGGTATACGTCACCGTCATCCGCGGCACGCCCATGATGGTGCAGCTGCTGATCATGGGCTTCGTTATCTTCTCCTTCTCCCGGAACTACACCATGGTGGGCGCGCTGACGCTGGGCATCAATTCCGGCGCTTACGTCTCCGAGATCATCCGGGGCGGTCTCATGTCCCTTGACCCGGGTCAGGCCGAAGCCGGGCGGAGCCTTGGCCTCGGCTACATCGACACCATGCGTCTGATCGTCATTCCGCAGGCATTCAAGGCTATTCTCCCCGCCCTCGGCAACGAGTTCATCATGCTGCTGAAGGACACCTCCCTCATCACCGTCATCGGCGGCAAGGAAATGGTCTACGCCGCTCAGGCCATCTACGGCCGAACCTACGAGCAGATGTTCCCCCTCATCGGCATCGCCTGTATCTATCTGCTGCTGGTCATGGTATTCAGCTGGCTGCAAAGTTTACTGGAAAGGAGGCTGCGTCAAAGTGATAGACGTTAAGCATCTGAGCAAATCCTTCGGCGACCATCTGGTTCTCAAGGACATTTCCGAACACATTTACCCCGGGGACAAAATGGTCATCATCGGCCCCTCCGGTTCCGGCAAGTCCACGTTCCTGCGCAGTCTGAACCTGCTGGAAGAACCCACCTCCGGCACCATCACCTTTGACGGCGAGGTCATCACCGACCCCAAGACGGACATCGACGTGGTCCGTCGGAAAATGGGCATGGTGTTCCAGCACTTCAACCTCTTCCCCAACATGACCATCCGCAAGAACATCACCCTCGCCCCCGTGCGCACCGGTCTGATGACGCAGGCGGAAGCGGACGACAAGGCCACCCAGCTGCTGCGCCGGGTCAGTCTGGAAGAAAAGGCGGACGCCTACCCCAACCAGCTCTCCGGCGGCCAGAAGCAGCGTATTGCCATCGTCCGGGCGCTGGCCATGAACCCCAAGGTCATGCTTTTTGACGAACCCACCTCCGCTCTCGACCCGGAAATGGTCGGCGAGGTTCTGGCCGTCATGAAGGAGCTGGCAGAGACCGGCATGACCATGGTGGTCGTCACCCACGAGATGGGCTTTGCCCGTGAGGTCGGCAACCGGGTGCTGTTCATGGACGACGGAAAGGTTCTGGAACAGGGCTCCCCTGCCCAGCTTTTCGGCAATCCCCAGAATCCCCGCTTGCAGGATTTCCTGTCCAAGGTTCTGTAAGGCAGCAACACCGCACAATTACGGCTGAGCCTTCTTGCCGAATTGTGCGGTGTTGCATTAATTCCACATATGCCAATATCCCAGCCTCTCCGGCTGGGATATTTTTTTGTTAAAGAAAACCACCAGCCCGGTGGTTATGATTATGGGGCAAATTCTACAGCACGCCCTATCTTCTCCTGGAAACCCAGAAGCGCGGTTTGCTGTGATCGCGAATGTACTGCATTGCATAAGTCCCGTCCTCATGCTTTTGAAAAAGGCAGGATAGAGCATATCCATTTGCTTTTAACAGGGCGTTATGCATATCAATATCTGCTTTAGAAAACGCAGGTTCAAGCGAGTGATTATGCTTGTGCCAGATTCCGAGGAAGCAAAGGCTATCCGACACTTTCAATCGCTGCCGGACAACCTGGTTGATATAAATCCAGTCAGGGACAAATGTCCCTTTTTTCCGAATAGCTAACTCTCCCCCGCAGATACTCTCAAGTACGTAGTAATGCCCGCGCCCGTGGTATCCCAAGAATACGCCACCAGTCTCCACATCAGGGTATTTCTGCAATTCATCTCGGACAGAAGAAATTACAGATGGGGATAAATAGAGCTGTTGCTTTCAAATCCGCTCCATTCTGCCTCCACACTGAGAGCACGTAGCAGAATCCCGCAGAGAAAGCATTCTTACAGTGTAACCGCAAGAAGTGCATTTGAACCAGTCACTATTTAGGTAACCTGTCGTGACAGCAGACTTTTTTTCATTTTTCTTTCGTACTACAACTTTTTGCATGTTAACCATCTCCTTAGAATAAAAAACTAAACGTACTGCATGGTATCAATGTCAATCATAAAGATACTTTATACGTTTTGCTCTATTGCAAAACGCCTCCTAGACACACCTTATCTCTACCCTGATCGGCAAAGACATCATATAGCGGCGGAACCCCTCCACCAAGATGAGAATGCTATGGTGCAGGGGTATTTCTCAAAGCTTCAATGAACTCGCAAATTTCTTCCCGATACGGCGTTTCCCCTTCCAGTTTCGCCGCTTGTTCAACGCCCAAAAGCGCACTACAAACCCCAAGAAATCCCATTTTGAATTTCTCAAACCATCCTAACGTCAACACCAAACAAAGTATTGCTCTCTCCGGGTTTGACTCAGATACGCTGAAGTAAATCACATTATTCTCATAGTCAGATACAAACTTTCCGTGATCAAACAGCAGGTCACGATTTACTCGCATTAAATACAGATCAACAGCGTCTCGTTGGCTCTCTAAGACGCTGCAGCATAGAACGCCAACACAACAATAATGGGATTTCTTGACGATCACATTGAGGAAAACGGGCATAAACATTTCCTTCCAATGATATACAAGAGCAAACGTCCCTTCTTCAGGTTTTTCCGTGTATTTGAGTTCCCACTCATCCAACTGCTTCTTTACCTGATTCCAACATTCGACATCAAATTCAGCCGTTTCAGCCTCGGGCGCTTCGGTTTCAGTCATCTCAGTTTCAGCCATTTTCCGCTTCTCCTAACTTTTTCTTGGAAATTTAAGTCCATAACTTGGCGATTCTTTCCGGGTTCTGATTTAGGCATACCGCCCAAAATTCGTTTAGTTTTACCGTGATATGTGTATTGTATAACAAATATTAGTTGTTGTCAATAACAAATTTCGAGTGTTTTCTTAAACAGCAGTTCCAGATTATCATGGAGGCAAAGGAGAGACAATTATGCTTGAAAACTTAAAACTTCTTCGCTCCACTGCTGGAATTTCTCAAAAAACGCTTGCGGATTCTATTGGTGTCAGCCAGCAATCCATCAATAAATACGAAAACCACAACATTGAGCCGGACATCGAGACGCTTTCCGGTATCGCGGATTACTTCCATGTATCCATCGACTTTCTCGTAGGGCGGACAAACTGCCAGCTCCCTCCGGCAGAAGATGGTAACGCCGGAATCAGCTTTGAAGAAGAATCCCTGCTCTGCCGTTACCGCGCCCTTACCCCAAAACAGAAAAAAGCCGTCCAAGAAGTCTTGGACAGCTATTTTTAGATATTTGATTTTTTATTCCCCGTACCCCATGGGATTCTTTGACTGCCAGTTCCAGGAGTCACGGCACATGTCTTCCAGATTCTTTTCCGCCTTCCAGCCAAGGACGCGCTCGCTCTTGGCCGGGTCTGCGTAGCAGGTGGGCAGGTCGCCGGGACGGCGGCCGACGATCTGGTACGGGACCTTGACACCATTGGCCTTCTCAAAGGCGTGAACCATGTCCAGTACGCTGTAGCCGATTCCGGTGCCCAGATTGAACACCTCGCAGCCCAGACCGGAAACGACGTATTTCACCGCCGCCACGTGTCCCTTGGCAAGATCGACCACATGGATGTAGTCCCGGACGCCGGTGCCGTCGGGGGTAGGATAGTCGTTGCCGTAGATGCTGAGCTTCTCCCGGCGGCCGATGGCCACCTGAGTGATGTAAGGCATCAGGTTGTTGGGAATGCCCCGGGGGTCTTCGCCGATCATGCCGCTTTCGTGAGCGCCGATGGGGTTGAAGTAGCGCAGAAGCACGACGCTCCACTCCTTGTCGGCGAAAGCAATGCCGGAGAGTATCTGCTCGGTCATGTACTTTGTCCAGCCGTAGGGGTTGGTGCAGCTGCCGGTGCGGCTGGTTTCCCGCAGGGGCATCTCGTTGTCGCCGGAGTAGACGGTAGCAGAGGACGAGAAAATGATCTTCTTGCAGCCCACGTCCGTCATGACCTTGGTCAGAACCAGCGTGGTATTGAGGTTATTGTCGTAGTAACGCCAAGGCTGGGCGACGGATTCTCCCACGGCCTTCAGGCCCGCGAAGTGGATGACGGCGGAAATTTCATTTTCCGCGAAAATTTTCCGCAGGAGCGCCTCGTCCCGGACGTCTCCCTCGTAGAATTTGACCTTCCTGCCGGTAATGGCCTCCACCCGCTTCAGGCTCTTGGGGTTGGCGTTGCACAGGTTGTCGATGACCGTCACATCGTATCCGCTGTTGAGAAGTTCAACGCAGGTATGGGAGCCGATGTATCCGGCGCCGCCGGTGACCAGAATGTTCATTGTGGTATCCTCCTTTATACTGCGCAAAAGCGCGTTATCTGCATCTGACGCCGTTACCGATTGAGGAAACGGCTGGTTTCAGGACACATTATAGCGTGCTCTGTCAAAAATGCAATCCTAAAAAACAAGTCTTATTTTCCATATTTTGCGACCACTGCCGCCATGGCGTCAAACTGCTCCTCCATGTCCTTCACCAGCTTCATCTGGGTGCGGGCACGGTCTAAGTTCTGCCGGGGACGGCTGATATCATGGAAGTAATGGTCGCCATCTAAGTAATCCGTCAGGAAGCGGATGCCGCATTCCAGCGTCATCAGCCGGGCGCCCCAGGGCAGATATTCCAGCTCCGCAGGCGTCAGGCTGCCCCGCGCCCCCTCCAGAAAGCTCCGGGTGAACACCTCGTATAGCTGAATGTCAAAATTGACTTTGGACAAGTCCTGTTCATCCTCCAGACAGTGGTTCGCGCCGAAGCGGATGGAGTCGCCGAAATCGTTGATGGAGAGGCCCGGCATGGTGGTGTCCAGATCGATGACACAGATGCCCTCGTGGGTGTCCCGGTCGATCAGGATGTTGTTCAGCTTCGTGTCGTTGTGGGTGACCCGCAGGGGAAGCTTCCCTTCCCGCAGCGCCCGCAGAGCAACGCCGCAGTCTTCTTTCCGCGCCAGAAAGAATTGGATTTCCGCGGATACCCCTTTCGCCCGGTTCAGCTTATCGGCTTCCAGGGCAGCGAGAAACTGGTTGAAGCGGTCTTCGGTGTCGTGGAAATGGGGAATGGTCTCGTGAAGTGTCTGGGCGGGATAATCCCGGAGCATGTACTGGAACCGTCCGAACGCCCGTCCTGACGCCGCAAACAGTTCCGGCGTAGCCAGCTGGTAGCAGTCGGCGTTTTCGATAAAGGGCATCAGCCGCCACACCCTGCCCCGGTTGTCGGTCACAAAATCCGCGCCGTCTCTGGTTTTCACCAGGCTCAGCGTCTCCCGGGAGGGGTCGCCGCCCTCGGCAAGAATCTCTCTGCGCAGATAGGACGTAATGCCCACAAAATTCTCCATCACTTCCTCAGGATGGGGAAACGCGGCCTGGGACAGCCCCTGCAATATCAATTGGACAGTGCCGCCCTCTGGGGTACGGCACGATACGCAGAAGGTATCGTTGATGTGCCCCTTGCCGTGGCGGGCAATGTCCAGAATCGTACCCGGCAGCTCGTAGGCCGCCAGAATCTGTGAAATAACGGAATCCCCTTCGGGTGCAGAAATCGTGTTCATTTTCAGTATCCTCCAATACAAACGTTGTTATTTCCCGCTCTGTTCGTTTACCCATGCCACCGCCGTCTGGGCAAACGCTTCGACCACAGGCAGAGGCTTCCCCTCCGGGATGGCCAAGGCGATCGTTCGGCTTGCCCGGGGCTTCAGCGGACGAACCGCCAGATTCTGTGTCCGTCCCTGAATGAGCAGCTGGGGAACGATGGAAATGCCCAGCCCCTGCTCCACCATGGCCAGAATGGCGTAGTCGTCCTTGGTGGTAAATTTGATGTTCGGGCGCACACCGGCATTATCCAGCGCCCGGTGGATATCGTGAGCTGAGCTTTGCAGCAGACTGATAAAGGGGTCCTCTCCCAGCTTCTGAATGGGGATCTCGTCCAGCTGTGCCAGCCGGTGGTTCTTCGGCATGATCGCCACCAGTGGGTCCTGCGTCAGCGGGATGGTTCGCATCCCTTCGGGGGCAGGCAGGGTCACAAAGCCCAGATCGACCTCCCCCTCCCGAAGCCACTGCTCCATGTCGTGGTAGTCGCCGTTGAACATTTTCAGCTCGGCCTTGGGGTGAGCACTCTGGAATGTCCGGATCATCCCTGGCAGCCAGTGGACGGCCACGCTGGTAAAGGCTCCCAGCCGGACGGTTCCGGCGTCGGCGCTGCGGATGTCCCCGATCAGCTCCGTCAGCTCCCGGTCCTTTTGGAGAATCTCCTGCATCTTGGGCAGCACCATCTCCCCCGCCTCCGTCAGCCGGACGCCGCTCCGGTTCCGGCGCAGAAGGACGAAGCCGTATTCCTCTTCCAGCGTGCTTAAGACATGACTGATGCGGGACTGGGTCGAGCCCATGGCTTCCGCCGCTTTGGTCAGGCTGCCAAGCTCCACCGTCCGCACAAATGCTTCATATTTTTTCAGGCTCATGCCGCTTTTCCCTTCTTCATGCGGAAATTTCATCATATCTTGTGTATAATAGCACCAATTCCTTTCTTTGGCAACGTTTTTTTGTACAACTCAGGAAGAAAGTTTTCGTTGCAAAATTCCGAAAACCCTTGTATAATGAATGCATCACTATTAAGCATGGATACATGATTTTATTTCATGTATCGAAAGAGAGAGGGATTTTTGTGAATTATATTGAGCTTTCCGTATTCATAGCCTATTTCGTATTCATGGTAGCCATCGGCCTGTACTTCTTCAGCAAGTCCAAGGGCGCCGGTGAAAAGGATTACTTCCTCGGCGGCCGTAACATGGGCGCGTGGGTGTCCGCCCTGTCCGCAGGTGCCTCCGACATGAGCGCCTGGGTGCTCATGGGGCTTCCCGCATCCATCTACTTAAGCGGCATGGGTCAGACATGGATCGCCATTGGCCTTGGCATCGGCTACGCCGTGAGCTGGATCTTCATGGCGCCCCGGCTGCGTCGGTTCTCCATCGCGGCCAATGACTCCATCACCATCCCCCAGTACCTGACCAACCGGTTCCTGAGCAAGAATAAGTCCCTGCAAATCCTCAGCGCTATCATTTTCCTTGTGGCCTACACCATCTACGCCGCCTCCTCCATCAAGGCCTGCGGCACCCTGTTCAACACGGTCATGGACATTGATCCCACCGTTGCCATGTACATCGCCGCCTTCATCATCGTGGCCTACACCTTCCTTGGCGGCTTCAGCGCGGTGTGCTGGACGGATTTCTTCCAGGGCATGATCATGCTGGCCGCGCTGCTGATCGCCCCCCTGTTCGCTCTGGCGCTGGCCAAAGCAGGCGACGGTGCCGCGACCGGCGCGGCCCTGCCAGACGGCTTCTTCAACTTCTTCACCACCCCTCAGGACATCATTTCCGGCCTTGGCTGGGGCCTTGGCTACTTCGGTATGCCCCACATCATCATCCGGTTTATGTCCCTGAAATCCGAGAAGGAACTTCGCAAGTCCAGCGTGATCGGCATTTCCTGGACAACCATCATCCTGATCATGTCCGCCCTGACCGCCATCGCTGGCCGCCTGTATCTGGGCGAAATTGAGGATTCCTCCACCGTGTTCATCACCATGGTTCGCCGCATCTTCCCCGCGCTGGTATCCGGTCTGCTGCTGTCCGCGATCCTGTCCGCCGCCATGTCTACGGCCGACTCCCAGCTTCTTGCGGCGTCCTCCGCCTTTGCCAGTGATGTCTATAAGCCCGTCATCCGCAAGAAGGCTTCCGACTCTGAAATGCTCTGGGCTGGACGCATCGTGGTCATCGTCATCGCCGTTGTCGCGCTGATGATCGCCTCCGACCCCAACTCCGGTTCCATCATGGGTCTGGTGGAAAACGCCTGGGGCGTCTTCGGCGCGGCCTTCGGCCCCGTCATTCTGCTGAGCCTGTTCTGGAAGCGGCTCACCTTCGGCGGAACGGTGGCAGGCATCGCCGTCGGCGCTGCGGTGGATATCCTCTGGCTGGTTTTCCTGTCCTCCACCGATATCTACGAGATCGTTCCCGGCTTCGCCGCCGGTCTGCTGGCCGCCGTGGTGGTTTCTCTTCTCTCGAAAGGCCCCGGCAAGGATGTGGAAGACCTCTTCGACCGCGCTGTCGATCTGAAATCCTGAGTTCCGCCATATACGCGGTGAGTTTCCCCTGTGGAAGCTCACCGCTTTCGTTTGCCTTCCAGGGAACCTCTGAACAAATCGTCTGCGGCCGTGAGCGGATCTTTTCCGCCCACTCTTCGGTATCGAAAACGGGAAATATAGCGCAGCCGTTGCCGACGTAAGTCGGCTTACGGATGCGGCATACCCCTTGCGGGTACACAAAGTATTCCGCCGCTTTCGATGCCTCGATTGGCCGAAAAATCTCTCGCTCACAGCTCTTGCCGATTTATTCAGAGCTTCCCTAATCTCCTTGACACGAAACACATTCCGATTTACAATATGGCGTAGCATTATTCCCCGGCATGTTACCGGGCATCAAGGAGGAAAAAACATGGTTTTGTTTGGTGCTGACCGCGTGGAGGAATATGCCCATCTCTTTATTGGGCGCACGGCACTGCTCACCGGCCCTTCCGGGCGTACCAGCAGCAATGAACCCACTTTTGACGCGCTGAAACGCTGCTGCGACCTGCGGCTTCTGCTGGCGCCGGAACACGGTGTTCGCGGCGACAAGCCCGCCGGGGCGGTGTTCGCCGACGAGGTGGACGAAGATACCGGCCTGACTGTCCGCAGTCTGTATACAAAGGAGTCCAAACGTCTGTCCGCCGATACCTTGGTGCTGTTCGATACGCTGGTCTACGACGTTGCCGACGTAGGCTGCCGGTATTACACCTTCCTCACCTCCCTGCGCTACTGCATGGAGGACTGCGCTGCCGCCGGGAAGCGGCTGGTGGTGCTGGATCGTCCCAATCCTCTGGGCGACCGGGTGGAGGGCAGTCTTCTGCGGGAGGAAGCTGCCAGCTTTGTGGGCGGCTACCCGATCCCGGTATGCTACGGCCTGACCTGCGGCGAGCTGGCGGTGATGATGAACGAGGAGCTGGGCTGCAAATGCGACCTGCACATCGTCCCCTGCGCCGGTCTGACGCGGGATATGACCTTCCGGGACTGGGAGCATTATTGGGTAATGCCCAGCCCGAACATCCCCCGCTACGAAACGGCGCTGCTGTACCCCGGCACCTGCCTGATCGAGGGAACCAACTGCTCCGAAGGCCGCGGGACCGCCGACCCCTTCGCCATCATCGGCGCGCCTTTCATCAAGGCAGAGGCTTTTTCGAGAGCTTTCAACGCTCTGGGCTGTCCGGGCGTGGAATCCACACCGGTGTATTTCAGCCCCACGACCTCCAAGCACGAGGGCACCCTGTGCGGCGGCATTCACCTGCACATCACAGGCGAAACGCTTCTGCAGCCCGTGGCCCTGGGCGTAAAGCTTCTGGATCTGCTGCGGAAAATGTACCCGGAGGATTTTCACTTCCTGCCCCCCGTTCGCGAGGATGGCAAGCCTTTCCTCTCCCTGCTTGCCGGGCACCGCGATTTTGAGCGCCTCGACTGGGATGCGGAATCGCTGCTTGCGCGGTATCGGAAGGAAAGCGAAGATTTCCGTCAGAGAAAAGCGCCTTACGAGCGTTATCCAAGGGGCTGACCGATCAGTCCCGCCCCATGGTGTGCGGTGCAAATAACCCGAAAGCCGCAATACTGAAAAAGCGCCTTCTTCATCTATCCGCGATTCTTTCTGCACTTCTTTCTTTTGTCATATCTCGGTGTCTGCAGCCAACTACCCCTCCGCACAAAAATAGGGGTTGACAAAGCATCCTGCCCATGCTATAATATGTAAGCACCTAAGGAGTGTAGCAGAATATCGCGGAGTAGAGCAGTTGGAAGCTCGTCGGGCTCATAACCCGGAGGTCGTAGGTTCGAGTCCTGCCTCCGCAACCATAAAAACATCGGATTTCAGCAAGAAATCCGATGTTTTTCTAACTTTTTCAGCAATTTTTAAAATTTGACTGTCGGGATAATTCAACAATAATTCAACTTGCTTTCAAAATCACGCTTTCTTCAAAAATATTTCCGATAGAATTTCCGCGTTTTGTTGGTCTGCTGCTTCCATCACATGGGCGTAAATGTTGGCAGTGGTGGAAACCTGAGCGTGTCCTAAGCGTTTGGAAATGCTGACGCTGTCCACGCCGTTGAAATACAGCATGGAGGCCATTGTGTGGCGGAACGCATGGGGGTTGATGTGCGGCAGCCCGTGGCGGACAGCGAACTTTTTCAACCAGTCCGTGACCGTATCCGGGTGCATGGGCTTCCCGTTGTCCTGAGCAAAAACAAAGTCCTGATTGCCGTAGTATTCCCCCAGACGGAGGCGTTCGGCGGTCTGCCATGTTCTGTATTTTCGCAGAAGCTGCATCGTTTCCACCGGCAGGGCGATGAACCGTTTCGACCGTTCCGTCTTCGGTGTGCTTTCGTAAATCCCGATATCGGGAGAATACAGGATGCTGCTGCAAATATAAATTCTGTTTGCTTCAAAGTCTACCTTATCCCATTTCAGACCGAGGATTTCGCCCCGGCGTGCGCCCGTAATGAGAAACAGATGCACAAGGCATTTCCACTTGATTGGCTCCTGCTCCAACGCTTCCCGGATAGCCGCCACCTGTTCCGGCTGGAAATAGTTGACCTCTTTACGCTCTACTTTGGGCAGATCGGCACGGCTGGCGGCGTTGAACGGTACAAGCCCCTCTTTTACTGCCTGTTCCAGAACGGTGGAGATCAGCCGGTGGTGTTCCTGCACTGTTTTTGCGGACAGCGGGCGGTTGTCCGCTTCAATGGTAAACACTTTTTCCAGCTTGACCCCCATAGCCCCGGCAGCAGCGGCAGCCACTTGCAGGCTGACGGGCTTCCCCTTGACCATAGCGGAAACAGTGGAAGCGGCAAGGCCGGAATCTTCGGCTATCTTCGCCCGGCTCAGTTTCTTTTCTTTCAGGTAGGCAGCAAGGTCTATTTTGGCGGTGGCGCGTTCACCGCCTTTTCTTATGCCATTTTTTGACAAATCGGTGTAAAGGGTATTCAGGTGGTCAACCCGCAAGTCTTTCAATTTGATATGCCCGATAGCGGGATAAATCCGGGTGGTCAGTTCCCTATACCTGACGGTGGTGGAGTGCTTCACGCCCCGTTGGGATTTCAGGTCAATTACATAATCGCAGTAGCTTGCAAAGGTCTGGCGGGTATCGGTGGCGGTTCCCTCTTTGCACTGCTTTTCAAAGGTTGCGGCGAAAGCCTCAGCCTTTTTTCTTGCGCTTTTTTCTGTCCATGTAGGGGAAACATCAAAGGTGGCTGTAAAGGGCTTGAGTTGCTTCCCATCAGCCCCACGGCCACGAAAAACCCGGATGGAGTAGGAAATCAGCTTGCCGGACTTGTCCCGGCGTTCTTGAATGTTAGCCATTATTGTCCACCTTTCCGCTTAAATAAGTGTTTAAGCTGCAATTCAACAAAGTCGCACACCTCATTTTCAAAAGCGTTCATTTCTTCAAGTGAAAGTTTGATTGATACACCGTCATGCGAAATTGTATAACCGCCTACTATCATTTTCAAAGCCGCTTCGACTGTATCAATCTCCTTCATCGGTGAAGTTACGTCGATTTGATAGTTTGCCAACTGTGCAAATGCGGATAAACCTGTTAACAATAAATCCCCTTCATGCTGCGCTTGGGAAATGACCGCTCTGAATTTCTCAGCGTTGTTTTTATAGTCGGAAAAACCTAAAAGCCACTCTATACTATATTCTGGAAATCTTTTCACTATAATCTCTGCTGTTGTTTCTGTAACATTCGCTTTTCCTTGCACCATTGCGGATATTGATTGCTGTGATATGCCAGTTTCTTCACTAAGTTGGTTTTGTTTAACCCCCTCGCGTTCGATTATCTCTTTCAACCTTTTACACCTTAAACCTTTAATTTCTCCCTTCGGTCTAGACATTTTGCACCTCCAATTAAACTTTAAAAACTTTAAAAACTGTTTTATTTATTCGCGTTTTTATTGTATCATTTAATTAGACGGAAGTCAACATTTTCGTAAGATAACGGAGGAAATTTTATGCTGGAACTTAAAACCATCCGCCAAACCGCGGCGACGGGAATTCTCCCGGAATATCGGATCAGGCTCATGGTCGCAGCGGGGACTTGCCCAGGAATCAAAGTCGGGAACCGATTCATGGTCAATGTCACCGCGCTTGCGGAACAGCTTGATCGCATGAGCCGTGAACCGAGGGAGCAGTGACTTATGGCGAGGCCGAAGCAAGAAACGCTCACGCTATTCCCGGAAATTGTGAGTATTACCCGAAAATTTTCAGACGCGCAGTTTGGGGCGCTGATGCGTGCAGCGTTTGCGTATCGGTTCGGAGGGGAAACTTATTCCGGGGATGACCCAGCCGTTGACGTGGCATTCCAAACCGTGGCAGGGCAGATAGACCGCTATATTGAGATCTGCAAGGGAAATTCCCAGAACGCAAAAGGCCGCGAGCGTGAGCAAAACGAAGCGGAATGTAGCGAAACTAAACAGAATCCCCCTCCTATCCATTCCATGTCCTATCCTAATCCTATTCCAAAGGATGTGGCGGACAAGCCGCCCGCACGCAAGCGGTTTGTTCCTCCGACGGTTCCGATGGTGGCGGCCTACTGTGAGGAAAAGGGCTATCATGTGGATGCTGAGCGGTTTGTAAGCTACTACGAGGCCATAGGCTGGAAGGTAGGGCGGAACCCGATGAAGTCATGGCAAGCAGCTGTCCGAACTTGGGCAAGCAAGGGAAAGTCAACTGTGGCACCCGCCGCGCTGGAACATTGCGGCTACACCCTCGCGCCGCTGGAAGACCCCTTTGAGGCGGCAATGAAGGGAGGGGCATAACGCTTGTTTGATTTTTCTACAGCGGAATACAGCGCCGTCGGCTGCTTCCTGATTGATTCCCGCTGCCTGCCTACAATTAGGGAACGCATTAGTACCCCGGAGGCGTTCGCAAGTGAACCGTGCCGAAAGGCCTTTACAGCGGCTTGCAAGTTGGCGGATAACGGCAAGCCAGTTGACCCCGTGACTGTAGGGCGAGAGGCCGGTTTGGACAACGCTTTCCTCGTGGACTGCATGAACACCGTTCCATCCTGCAACGGGGCGGAGGCATACGCCCAGACCGTCACAGAGGGCTTTCGGAGGCGGCAACTGCGGGAGCTGGGCGACAAGCTACAGGCCGATTCTCTGTCACTGGGGGCGGACACGACCCAGCTCCTGGCAGATGCACGGGCGGCGTTGGACGGCTTGTCTGAAACATCGGGAAGCAATGCGGCAAGTTCGTCATTTGACAGCCTACGGGACTTTCTGAGTTTCCGCGCTGAGGTCAACGAGGGCAGGCGCAAGACCGTCAAAGCGGGTTTCCCGTCTCTGGACGGCATCCTAGGAGGCTTCGCGCAAGGCGGCCTGTATGTCATTGCTGCCCGCCCCGGCGTGGGCAAATCCGCCTTAGGTATTGCTCTGGCCGATATGATAGCGCGGGAAACAACTGTCCTCTACGCCTCCCTTGAAATGTCCGGCGAAGAACTAAACTCCCGCCGCGTGGCGGCATTCTCAACCGCCCCTTGCACCTTCGGGAAGCTCCTTTTCGGCAAGACCACTGAGGTGGAAGATGCTGCCATCATCAACGCCTGTGGTGTGTTGGCAGAGCGGGAATTGCATATTCTGGCCGTCCCAACGCTGACAGTACCGCAACTGGAAATTCAGGCGCGGAATGTCCACGCTCAAGTGGTCATGGTAGATTACTTAGGGCTTTTGTCCACCGCAGACAGGCGGGCGAGCGAATACGAGCGCGTCACCCAGGTTTCCGGCGACCTGAAGCGTATGGCCAAACGCATGAATTGTGTGGTTATTGCCCTCTGCCAACTCAACCGTGAAGCCACCACCGCTAGCGTAGATTCCCGCCCCAAACTCTCACAGCTTCGGTCATCCGGTGCAATCGAGCAAGATGCAGACGGCGTTTTGCTCCTGCATCGCCCCGAATACGGACAAAGTGAAACACAACGAAATCCAGCGGAACCGCAGGAATTTTTCATCGACGTGGCTAAAAACAGGCATGGGCGTACTGGTACGGCGGAACTGGCATGGTATGCCCCCGTAAATCGCTTCGTCGACAACGCTGGAAAATGGGAGGTGCGGTCATGGGCTTGATTGAAAAGGCCATTGCCGCCCTACCGCCACCCGCCAAAAGCAAGACAGCACGTTGGCGGCAGTACGAGGACGCAAAGCAACAGCTTGGTAAGCTGGCCGCCACATGTGCCGAATATGAGCAAATCTGCAAAGCCATAGCTTATTGGTATGGGGTGTGAATAGCATGAACGACAAGTTTTCCCGGCAAAAACCGGCCAAAAGCGGAAGGAGGTGGGACTTTGACCCACAAAAAGGAAAGATTACTTGCTGCTCTGTTGACCAGCCGCACGAAGAAAGAAGCGGCCAAAGCGGCAGGTATTTCAGAGCGTACTATGCGCACTTATTTCGATGACCCGGAGTTCCGGGCGGCCTATAAACAGGCCGCCGCCGGAATCATGGACAGCGCAACCCGGCAGCTGCAGCAGAATTTGACCGCTGCAATAGACCGGCTGGGCAAGATCGTGGCGGACGATGAAGAATCCAGTATCACTCAAGTGTCAGCCGCCAGAACCTTGCTTGACTACGCACTGCGGTTCTCCGAGTTCAACGACATTCTCAGAGAGCTGGAAAGCACCGAGGGGGAATCCGATGTATTATGACCGATTAAAAAGCCGTGTGAGGGCAAGCAATGCCGCCAGACGGCGGCAGCAGGAAGCAAAAGCCCTGATCGACTGCATCGACGTGAAGCAGCACATAGCGCCTGTATACTACCCCTTACACGAGGATGTCAAGGCAGGGAGACACAGCACATACAACCTCCCCGGCGGGCGCGGTTCCTGCAAATCGTCGTTTGTGTCTGTGGAGATCGTCAGCGGAATCATGCAGGATGGGGAATCAAACGCCATTGTATTCCGTGCCGTGGGAAACACCCTGCGCGATAGCTGCTATTCACAAATCGGCTGGGCAATAGACACGCTGGGCGTTTCTCACCTGTGGCGGGGGCGTGTAAGCCCCATGAGCTATACATATCTTCCCACCGGGCAGGAAATTCTTTTCCGTGGTCTGGACGATGCAAGCAAGCTGAAATCCATCAAACCCCGGCGCGGTACATTCCGCTATATCTGGCTTGAGGAATTTTCAGAGCTTCCCGGCGCCAACTTCACCCGAAATGTTATGCAGTCTGTCTTGAGAGGCCAGGGCAGCAGCGCAATTGTTTTTCGTAGCTTTAACCCTCCCATCAGTGCCAACAACTGGGCGAACGTATTCATACAGGAGCCGGACGAAAAGGCCGTCACACTGCTGACTAACTACACGCAAGTTCCCCCGGAGTGGCTGGGTGAAGCGTTTCTGTATGAGGCCGAGCGGTTGAAAGCGCTGAATTACAAGGCATATGAGCATGAATACATGGGCATAGCAACCGGAACGGGCGGCGAGGTATTCCCCAATTTGGAAATCGGGGAGATCACAGACGCAGAAATAAACGAGATGGGCTATATCTTCATGGGGCTTGACTTCGGTTTCGCGGTTGACCCTTGCGCCTGTATGCGTGTGGCCTATGACCGAAAGACCGACACCGTTTATTTTCTGGATGAAATTTATGAACGGCACTGGTCAAACAGGCAGATCGCCGCCGAGATCAAGCGCCGCCGCTACGACAGGAGCCAGGAAGTAAGCTATGCCTATTATGTGGGCGAGTATACGGAGCAGTACACCATTACCGCCGATTGCGCGGAGCCTAAGAGTATCGCCGACATTCAGGCCGAGGGGATCAAGTGCATACCATGCAGGAAATTCCCCGGGTGTGTGGAATACCGCGTGAAATGGTTACAGCACCGCCGCATTGTCATTGACCCGAAGCGAACCCCCGAAGCATACCGGGAGTTTGTAAACTACAGTTATGCCACGGATAAGGATGGAAACTTTCTTTCCGTTCTCCCGGATAAGGATAACCACACGATCGACGCCGTTGCCTATGCTCTTGACCGTGTGATTTACAAAAAGGGCGTTTCCGCATAGGGAAGGGGGTGAAAATATGGGCTATTTACGAATCAAATGCCACTACTGCGGCGGCATTTGGGCGGTTTACCGCCGGGACATTCGATATGGCAAGGCCAGAGAATGCCCGCACTGTTCCCACGCGATTGATGAACAGACGTGGAACAAGCAGATCATCCCCGCTTACTGCGCCATGTATGACGCAAATCTTGAACTGCTGAAAGATCATACAGGATACCACACCCCGCTTTTTGAGGTGAGCTATGAATCAGCTACTTTGTTCAAGGATTCAGAAGGTAAAAAGACGGTTTTCCACGAAGACGATTGATAAGGAGGTGTAAAAATGTCTATTTTTGATCAATACCCGGAAGTTGACAGCAACGGCCAGCGGTTCAGATGGATGGGGGAAGCTTGCAAAGAATATATGCCGATGGTTCATACCACATTCGGAACTGTACCGATGGGGACAGAATCGCCAACCCACAGTTATGAACCAGCGCCCCGCCGGAAGTCCTGCCCATTTTCAACGGCCATAGACCCCGTTTGCCGAGGTGATGACTGCGCCTTTATGAGCGGGGACAGATGCAGGCCAGGAACGGCACAGACCGGGAAACGTTGCCCCCTATCCGGCGGGATGGCCTGCGGCAATAACTGTATGATGTACGACAATGGGAGTTGCACCCTATTTGCAACAGAAAGGACTACGAAATGAGCCAGTATAACCACTTTGCAAAAGACCTTGACACCGCTTTCAAGGAGGCACGGGAAAAATACACCGCCGCGTATAACGCAGTAGAGCAGGCACGAAAGGCCATGCAGGACGCGGGAACGGACGCGATGAAAAAGCAGATTGTCACGCTCCAGCTCCAAGATGCAGAAACAAACCTGCGCAAAGAAGCGGTTCGCATCTGGGCGGAGTTCGACGCGAAGGCCGCAGACCTCCGCCGCGCACTGGAAAAGGAAGTGCAGACGAGCAACCTTGCCGACCCCTCCGCTATTGACAATAACGCGCTTGAGCTGATGAAAACCGGCATTCTGACGGTAGATGATTATTTCGGCTTTGCGGACAGATACGACAAGAACCCGACTATGTTAAAGCTGATCGGCCACTATGCGAAGGAAGCGGCGGACAACGCAGACAGCACAAAAGACAGGGTTGCATTATTCTGCCTTGCGCGAGACTGCGCTAGAGGCATGGGAACAACCTTGAGGGCGTGGGATAAGATTATCGGCGTTGCCAACTATTGCAGCGGGCGGGGCGGCAACGGTCAGCGGCGCGATTCTCCCGGCGTAACGCTCAGCATGGGCGAATGGTGGGAGCAGCTTTCCGGTGATTTCGTCGAGAGTTTCTAAGCGGCAGCTCCAACAGAGAACCGCCGCATGGCGGCATTATCTCCGTGGACAAGCTCAGAGGGGCGAAGCACTGACCCTATGCGTTTTTCCACAGCAAAACAAAATCCCGGCGCGAAGGACTGCGGCGGGTCGCAGATAAAGGATTTTCTGCGGATTGTGCCGGGGGCTGCAAATGCCCCCGGCTGGGAGGGTGAGCATTGTCAAACGAAGAATTAGCCATTGCCATCCGGCAGGGTGACCAGGGGCGCACGCTGGAGCTGTGGGAACAGGTAAACGGCCTTGTGAAACGAAAAGCCATGCAAATCATGACCGCCCTGCAGCTCAGCGGCAACCCCCGGGGCGTGGAATTTGACGACCTGTACCAGACCGGCTATCTGGCTATGGTGGCGGCGGTGGAGACCTACAGCCCGGAGCGCGGCGCTTTTTCCACATGGTTCATGTTCCATCTGAAAACTGCATTTTCAGAGGCTACCGGCTACCGCACGAAAAACGGCAGGTGTGAGCCGTTGGATACCGCTGCGAGCCTTGACCGGCCTGTACAGCCTGACGAGCCGGACGGCGGCACTCTGGGCGAACTTGTCCCAGACAGCAGGGCGGCAGATGCAATAGAGAACGTGGAAGAATCTGTATACCACGAGCAGCTCCATAAGGCCATAGAAGGCGCTATAAGCGAACTTTCCCCGGATAATGCGCAGGTATTACGCTTGCGGTATTGGGGCGATATGACGCTATCTGCTGTCGGGGAGGTCATGGGCAAAAGCCCGGAGCGAACGCGGCAGATGGAAAACAAGGGAATCCGGGAACTGCGCAAGTCCAAAACCCTGCATCGCTTTCTTGACTTTGATATGTACCGCGGTACGGGGCTGGGGGCATTCAGGTTGTCCGGCAGCTCCATACAGGAGCAATACATACTGAAACAGGAGCGCCGGGAAGAATACGAACGCAAGCGGCGGAAGGAACAGGCCTTCGAGGAAGAAGCGGACGCAATGACCCGGAGAGTTGCCGCCCGTGTTGCTTCAATGTCCCCGGAGGAAAAGCGGGCAATGCTGGAAAAGGCAGGAATCACCATAATCACATAGAGCAACGCCCCCGGCCTGATAACCGGGGGCGTGGTGTGCTTATATGTAATCTTCAAAGTATTGCAGGGTGGAGAACTTCACAATATTCCTGTTTCTGGAAATGTTTATGTGCTGCTTCGCTTTTTTGTATTTCTTGATGTATTGCCGCATTTTCTGCTCTATGGTATAGCTGTTTATGCTTTTCAATACTTCAAATTCATTCGGGCGGATGTGCGGTTTAATCGAAGAAATATATTCGGCTGGGTTGTCAATCACAACAGCCTTTGTGAAGTCAATGCCGCATTTATTGGCCTTATCTGTCCAGATCGTATGCTCATGGTTAATATTGGAGCGCATGGGGATTGCCCACAGAACGCCATCAATTAGGACACCAACCCGGATATAAGGGCGGCTTGTTTTCTGTTCAATTTCAGGACAATCTTTATAGCGCCGATAAAATTTTTCGGTTAGGAAAATGACATTCAGCATTATTCGACACCTCATAGCCGAAGAAAACGGCCACGCGCGAGCGTGACCGTTCTTCTCTGCGAGCATTCTTTTGTTTACCCTCCACACGCTCTATGTGGAGATCAACTCAGCGAGCATTCTTTTTTATTGACTTGCGCTCTACAAGTCGACAGCGGCGGTAATATCTCTATTACGCTTGCGGATTTCTCCGCACTGTTATTATATGAACTTTAATTCAAAAAGTCAACACCAAAATGAACCAAAATTCAGGAAAATGCATATTGGCGCACAAAGTGCGGGATATCGCCAAATTGGCGGTGTGTCCAAAATTGGACAGTCAGGAATCCTCACTACCAGTGTCAGCCCGCAAAACGAACGAAGCCAGCACCCGCGAAGGTGCTGGCTTTTGCTATTCTGTGGGATTGTCGCCCGTGGCGGGTTCTTTCTCGTCGATACATTCCAGAACATAGTCACGAATGACCGCGTTTGAGGTTTTGCCAATGCTAGAGCAATACGACTTGAATTTTTCAGCCTGACTTTTTTTGATTTTGCAAGCTACCGTCGCCATATTTTCGCTGTCCCACTTCGCATTGGCTTTTTTCTTCGATTCCGATACCGGCATTGTGTCCCCCCTTCTATGTGGGAGTGTGGCGGGGGCACTAATTGTGCGCTCCTCTCCCACCATCCGCATTATAGCACATAATGTATATACTGTCAACCGTGCAAAAATGTCCAATACTACACGGTAAACATTGTATAATATGTCAATATACATACACGGTTAACAGTGCTATAATAAAGGCACAAAGAACAAAGCACCACACCGCAGGAGGTAACACCATGAAAGAGATTAGAACTAAGGTTTGCAAGAAAGCCAATGCTTACATCAAGTCCGGTATGAACCGCTCTGCTGCTTTCAAGCGGGCATGGTCTGAAACCTATGTCAAGGCTGCTAATCTCCAGAACGGAGACAAAATTATGGTTACGACCTATTCCAATCTCTGGCGGGAAATGGTTACTGCACCCGCGACCGTGATTTGTGTTAACATGTTCGGCAAAAATGTCAACATCATGGTCAAAGCTGTCGACGGTATGAAAGAGTTCTTTACGGATGCTTTCATGCCCGCCGCCCAAATGGTCGAAATCGTCTAACAGACGTTTCACATAATCAATAATCAGGAGGTCAACACAATGGACACCAAGATCAAGGAAATTCGTGAATTGAAGCGGATGCAAGAAGAACTTGCGGCAGAGCTTGACGCGCTGGTCGATGAAGTCAAGCGGTACATGGACGCGGAGGGCGTGGACACCATCAGCGGCACGGACTGGAAGGGGACATACAAGGCCGTGACTAGCGCCAGGTTTGACAGCACGGCATTTAAGAAAGCTATGCCCGATCTGGCCGAGGCGTTCACGAAAACAACCACAAGCAAAAGATTTTGCATTGCATGAACAAGGAGGTGAGGGAATGGAAGACCACGATATGCTGCTGATTATAATAATTATTTTGGACATTCTGACCTTAGTTATAGCCGGCATTCTTTTCGCGCTCTTTGGATAACGGATTCAATGCTTGCGCTGTCGTAATTCAGATTTGGATTAAAATTTTGAGGAGGAATATAAAAATGCTTACAAAGAAAACCACCGAAGCCGCTTATGCACAGTTTTTGAGCGAAACCAACTACAAGCGCCTGCCAAAGACTGCGGACGCGCTGTTTACACAGCTTGAAAAGCAGCTGCGCACAATCGACGAAACCGAAAACGACGGCTTTTTCCCGGCCATCGCCGCCGCCCTTTTCCGGATGGTGAAAGCCGTCAACCGGAACCGTGAGTTGCTGAGTGAATTTTACTGGCTGCTTTCCGCTTTAGCTGTTGTCTGCGAGGAAGGCACAGCGGGAGACGTTAGGTTGCTGCGCGTCTTAGCTTCATTGCGGGCGCACAAACAGGAGGTGGCGAGATGATGACCAAAGAAGAAAGGAAGAATGTCAATGAAGAACTGGTAGCCCTGCTTCTGTCATTTTCGGAGAAACAGACTGCGGAAATTCTAAAGGCTGTTACACAAGATCATTTTTGGGACTTGCCCGAATCAGAACAAGTCGAACTTCTGCGGAGGTGTATACATGAATAAAAAGACCACCTTGCCCCCGGAGGGCGTGGAGGGTATCGAAACCATAGAGGATATTCTAGCAATGGCCAAAGATGAAAAACGTGAAATCCTCCGACTGTGGAAAGAGCGGAAGGCCAGAGAAGCAAAGTCCGGTCGTGGCGGCAAAAGGCAGCCAAGCGGTAAGTTTGAATCTGCGTGAGTGTCCCCAAATTAGCGGGGTGGCGGGGTAAAATCCGCCACCCCCATTTTCTGCCAAAAAGTTAGAAAAACAACGTGGACGAAAATTCAACAAAAATTCAACTCCGTTACAAAAAGTTGAATTATTTTAATAAACGATGCTAAACGATGAAACCAAAAAAGTGCTGCGTATCAACATGTTTTTCAATATTGCAAAGCGATAGAATACGCCTGTTTTTGAACTCATAACCCGGAGGTCGTAGGTTCGAGTCCTGCCTCCGCAACCATAAAAGCACCGGATTTCGATACGAAATCCGGTGCTTTTCTAACTTTTTAACGTAAAATGGAGCGGCCGAAAATGCCGCGGGGATAGTTCCGAAAAATGCTTTTTCAGAAAACCGGGAATTTTAAACTTTTTCCCGTTGTTTTGCTTTCCGGATTTCTTGCTTTTTTCAAGGAAAAACAGGGCATAAAATAAACATCGCCGTCGGTGTGAGCGCAACTCGCATCGACGGCGTTTTTTCATTCTCTACCCAGCAGCCAGTCAACGGATACATTCAGGATGTCTGCCAGGGCATTCAGCTCAATATCTGATACCGGGCGTTTCTGACCTTCCAGTAAAGACAGCGCGGGTACGCTGATATCAATCCCGGCAAGCTGCAATTTGGCAAGCAGTTCCACCTGTTTCATTCCCTGTGCCAGCCGCGCCTCGGTAACATGCTTTCAAAACGAATTCGATCGATACGATCACAGACAGGATTCACTTTGTGATCGATCACTATAAAGAACGGGACGCCCGAAAGGACTAAATTTCTTGTCCGAAAAAGTCGCATAAATACCGGATTTACAGAGCGTATTCGGTACATATTCCGGCTTGTAATTTAGGGTCTATCTGAAAACCGTTAACACGCCCAAACAGCGGGTCTTTTCCGCCTGCTGTGCACCATTTTTCCTTGCAATACACAAAGTATTCCTGCGAAAAAATGGCTTCATCAGGCGGAAAATCCCTCGCCGTTGGTCATATTTCCGGTTTTCAGATAGACCCTAAGAAAAACAGCACCGGTCCAGGCAATTTCTGTCTGACCGGTGTTGTTTCATTTTCTCGTGCGCATCTCACGTGTTTCCAGCCGTTTGGCCCGGCTGACACATAAGATTGATTACTTTTTATGCTTCATAAATCTGCTGAGTACCATTAATGGCCTCTGCTAAATATACATTACTCCAGCGTCTTGCGCCTTCTTTATCCCGATTGAGCAGATGCCGGTAGAGCTCCTCCACATTGCTGTGAAGTGCTGCGACACCGTATTTCTTGCAGAAGCGGATCCAAAGGGATATACATGGTACTTTGAAGGAGGTATAAATCAAGGGCAGGATGTGGTTGCCGCCCATGAGGGTCATTTCATGGTGAAACCGGAAGGCGATCTCCGCAGCCTGGGCAGGTGTGGGATTTTCATCCAGTCGATCAACAAATGTTCCAAGCATCTCCAATTGTTCATCGCTGGCATTGTCAATGACCCGATGCAGGGTCATCTGCTCCAAGCCCCAGCGGACTTCCAGAATGGAGCGGATCTCCTCTTTGCCGAGCATCCCGCCATTGTAGTCCATAATGGCCATAAGGGTCTCCATGTTTCCATCACGGCGATAGTCGGCAACATAGGCGCCCTGACGGGGACGCACTTCCAAAAAGCCCTGACGAGCCAGTTCTGTAATGCCGCCGTTGACAACAGCACGGGAGACACCCATCTGCTGGCAAAGTTCCCGCTCTGAGGGTAGTTTTTCTCCCATAGGCAGTTCTCCGGACAAAATCATCCCCTGCAATTTCTGTACAAACAGTTCTTTTAAACTGGGCGCGTAAAGCTGTTCAAAATTCATATGGCATCCTCCTGCAAATATCTTGGTTATACCACATACCACGAATTTATTTTATCATGCAAACTGTCGAATTTCAACCTGAGATTTTTCTATAAAACATAGAATTTCCAGTTGATAGTTGACAGTTATCCCAAATAAACTTAAACTATACTCAGTAGAAAAATACCGCTATGCTGGTATGACCAGAAAGGAGCGATGCTTTTGGAAAAGGTAAGAATTTTGGAAGTTAAGCAAAGTGTATTCGCAAGCAACGATGCCCAGGCAGAGAAACTTCGGGAAGAACTGAAGCAGAAGGGAATCTATCTTCTGAACCTGATGTCTTCTCCCGGAAGCGGCAAAACCACCACCCTGATCCGGCTGATTGAGCTTTTGAAAGAGGACCTGAAGATCGGTGTGATGGAGGCGGACATTGACTCGGATGTGGATGCTGTCACTATCGCCGCCACCGGCGCCAAGGCCATCCAGCTCCACACCGGCGGCATGTGCCACCTGGATGCGGCTATGACCCGCCAGGGTCTGGACGGTCTGGATGCCGGTGAAGCCGACCTGGTGGTTTTGGAAAATGTGGGTAATTTGGTTTGCCCCGCGGAGTTTGACACCGGCGCAGTGAAAAACATGGCAATCCTCTCCGTACCGGAGGGTCACGATAAGCCCCTCAAGTACCCGCTCATGTTCCAGGTCTGTGATGCGGTCCTTATCAACAAAATCGATGTGGCCCCCTACTTTGATTTTGACTTTGAAAAATGTACTGAGTACATCCGTATGCGCAATCCCAAAGCGGTCATCTTCCCCATCAGTGCCAAAACCGGCGAGGGAATCGAGGCTGTTGCTGATTGGCTGAAAGAAGAAGTAAAGAATTGGAAAGGAGTATGAGAAATGGCAGATTATCTGGCAGGTTTCTATCCCGAGTGGGTAGATAAAGAAGAAAATCCCAGGCAGATCATTTTAGACTTAGGCAAAATGATCACCAACCGGATCCCCGTAAAGCTGGGATTTCAAAAGCTCAACAAGTACGATCCCGAGTACTGGGGTCTTGCTACTCTCTTAACCGACGAGCAGGCAGAGGTGGCTCTGAAGATGGGTGTGAGAAAGCCCAAGACCATGGCCGACATGGTAAAACTCACCGGCAAGAGCGAGGAAGAACTGGAAAAGATTCTGGGCGATATGTCCTTTATGGGCATTCTGGAGTACAACTGGGAGAATCCCACCCGCACCAAGCAGTGGGTCCTGCCCATGTTCGTTCCCGGCAGTGCGGAATTTACCAACATGAATGACACCATCCTGAAGAAATATCCCGAAATGGGTCGTTTCTTCGAGCGGATGAGTCGTCTGCCTCTGGAGAAGGTCACCCCCATGGTACCTCCCGGAGGCGCCGGCATCGGCATGCACGTGATCCCTGTGGAAAAGGCCATCGAAACCGAGAATCAGTCCATTTCGGTGGAACATATCTCCCACTGGCTGGATAAGTATGAGGGCAAGTACGCCGCATCTCCCTGCTCCTGCCGCAAATCCCGTCTGACCTTCGATGAAGGCTGTGCCGATGACCCCGAAGGCTGGTGTGTTGCCGTGGGCGACATGGCTGATTACGTGGTGGAAACCGGTAAGGGTGGCCGCTACATCACCAAGGAAGAGGCTCTGGAAATCTTCCGCAAGGGCGAGGAAAACGGCTTCGTCCATCAGATCACCAACATTGACGGTGCAGACAAAATCTTCGCCATCTGCAACTGCAACATCAATGTCTGCTATGCTCTGCGTACCTCCCAGCTGTTCAACACCCCCAACCTGTCCAGAAGCGCCTATGTGGCACGGGTGGAAAAGGACGACTGCGTTGCCTGCGGCAAGTGCGTGGAGGTCTGCCCTGCCGGTGCTGTGAAGCTGGGTCAGAAACTGTGCACCAAGGACGGCAAGCAGGTAGAGTATCCCAAGCATCCCCTGCCCAGCGAGATGAAATGGGGCCCCCATATGTGGGATGAAAACTATAGGGACAACAACCGCATCAACTGCTACGATACCGGTACCGCTCCCTGCAAGACTGCATGTCCTGCACACATTGCCGTCCAGGGTTACCTGAAGATGGCCGCTCAGGGCCGCTACACCGAAGCCCTGGCGCTGATCAAGAAAGATAATCCCCTGCCCGCTATCTGCGGCCGCATCTGCAACCGCCGCTGTGAGGACGCCTGTACCAGAGGCTCCATCGACCAGGCTATCGCCATTGACGAGGTCAAGAAGTTCATTGCCCAGCAGGATCTGGACGCAGAAACCCGCTATATCCCCAAAAAGGTGGTTCCCTCCCTCAACGGCTCCTTCTCTGAGAAGGTCGCTATCATCGGCGCAGGCCCTGCGGGATTAAGCTGTGCTTTCTATCTGGCTGAAAAGGGTTACTCCCCCGTGATTTTCGAAAAGAACGAAAAGCCCGGCGGTATGCTCCGCTACGGCATCCCCAGCTTCAAGCTGGAGAAAGATGTGATCGATGCCGAAATCGACATCATCAAGGCCATGGGCGTGGAGATCAAGTGCGGCATTGAAGTGGGCAAGGATGTGACGCTGGACGAACTGCGTGCACAGGGTTACAAGGCATTCTACATTGCCATCGGCTGCCAGGGCGGACGCAAAGCGGGTATCCCCGGTGAGGATGCAGAAGGTGTCATGACCGCCGTGGACTTCCTTCGCACTGTCGGCGCTGACGAAAGCTATCCTGTAACCGGCAAGGCTGTGGTTGTTGGCGGCGGCAATGTGGCCATCGACGTGGCAAGAACCGCCCAGCGCTGCGGCGCAGAGTCTGTAGCTATGTTCTGCCTGGAGCCTCGGGACAAGATGCCCGCCTCCGAAGAAGAAATCGCAGAAGCTCTGGAAGAGGATGTGACAATCGACTGCGGCTGGGGCCCCAAGGAAATTCTCACTGAAAACGGCCGTGTAACCGGCATCGTCTTCAAGCGCTGCGTCAGCGTATGGGATAAAGACGGCAAGTTTGCACCTGCATATGATGAAAATGACACCAAGACTGTTCCCTGCGACCGGGTATTCCTGTCCATCGGTCAGAGCATTCTGTGGGGTGATCTGCTGAAGGGCTCCAAGGTGGAACTGGGCCGCGGAAATGGTGCAGTTGCAGACAGCCTTACCTATCAGACCGCGGAACCCGATATCTTCGTTGGCGGCGATGTGTACACCGGCCCCAAGTTTGCCATCGATGCCATCGCTGCTGGCCGTGAGGGTGCTATCTCCATCCACCGGTTCGTGCAGCCCCATTCCAGTCTGACTATCGGCCGTAACCGCCGTGAATTCATCGCCCTGGATAAGGACAACATCAAGGTAGAGCAGTACGACAACGCCTCCCGTCAGATCCCCGGCACCCGTAAGGATGTTGACCACAAGAAGTCCTTCCGGGATGCAAAGCTCCCCTTCACGGAAGAGCAGGTCAAGGCAGAAACGGCAAGATGCCTGGGCTGCGGCGCATCCGTCGTTGACCCCAACAAGTGCATCGGCTGCGGTGTCTGCACCACCAAGTGTGAATTCGGTGCCATTAAGCTCCATCGTGAGCGCCCCGAGTGTTCCAACATGATCCCCAGCGAGAAGAAGTTGCCTTATGTTCTGGGAAACGGTGCAAAGCAGGCCCTGAAGATCAAGTTCTCCAAGAAAAAGGAGCAGTAGATGCACGAACTGGGTGTTGTGTTTCATATTATCGACTCTTTGGAAGAAGTCGCCAAAGAAAATGATGTGACCCAGATCCAGAGCGTAACCATTGAGATTGGTGAGGTATCCACGGTGATCCCTCACTATCTCACCGATTGCTGGGAATGGGCCATCAAAAAGAAGCCTATGCTCACAGGCTGCGCAATGAAGGTGGAAATCCTGCCGGCAATTACCTGGTGTGACGGCTGCAAGCAGGAATACCCCACTGTGCAGCACGGTCGCATCTGCCCATATTGCGGCAGTGAGAAGACCTGGCTTTTGAAGGGAAACGAACTAAACATCAAAGAAGTAGAAGTTATATAAGGAGGTTATCTTATGTTATTCCAGATTTATGGCGAAACCGCCGGTTTCCAGCTTCTTGGCTGGCTGATGGTATTTGTGGGTCTGATTCTCGCCAATGAATTTGCACGCCGGACAAAATGGGGCGGCATTGCCTGCTTCCTGGTTCTGCCCGCAGGTCTGACTATTTACTTTATCTCCATTTATGTAGGCGCTGCTATGGGTGCCCAGTGGGCGCTGAATAATCCCACCTATGTCTACATGAACAGCTGGTTCCATTATTTCAAGCTCTATGCCGCGACATTGGGCTGCATCGGCTTTATGATGCTGAAATACAAGTGGTCCATCGGCAAAACGGATTGGTTCAAGGTGTTCCCCTTCCTGATCGTGGCCGCCAATATTCTGATTGCTGTGGTCAGCGACTTCGAATCCGGCATCAAGGGTGCCCTTTCTCCCGACGGCTGGTGGCTGTCCAGCGAAAATGTCTGGCTCTATGGTGGCTGGTGGAACTGGCTCAACGGCGCTGCCGGTATCATCAACATCTTCTGCATGACCGGCTGGTGGGGTATCTACGCTTCCAAAGATAAGAAAGATATGCTGTGGCCCGATATGATCTGGCTGTATATCCTGGCCTATGATGTGTGGAACTTCCAGTACACCTATCTGAACCTGCCTACCCACACATGGTATTGCGGTCTGGCGCTGCTGCTGGCTCCCACTGTTGCTAATGCCCTGTGGAATAAGGGCGGCTGGATCCAGAACCGGGCAAATACCCTGGCTCTGTGGTGTATGTTCGCTCAGGTGTTCCCCCTGTTCCAGGATAGGAGCATCTTCACTACCCTCCCGGTACTGTATGCTGACGGCTTCATGGATGCCGCTATCCGTCCGACCCTGGTAAATCCTGTTCCCCAGGGCGTGATTTCCATTGCTTCGCTGGCCATCAATGTGCTGGCTCTGGCGCTGATTATCAAGCGCTCCAAGGAACAGAAGAAGAATCCCTACAAGCAGGAAATTTTCACTGACGCCAAGGACTTCCAGCTGGCAATGGCTAGAGCGGAAGATAAGTAACCCACATAGCACAGAGGCTGCAGAATTTCTGCAGCCTCTTTTCATATTCGTCACCCTTCGATGCTTCTCGTGTGCTTCTAACATGTTATACTGAACTTCAATTAAAATCTTTAAAAAAGATTTTAATTGCCCGAAGGGCATGAAGTTCATATGAGACTTGTTTTGTGATTTCTTTCCTTATAAATCACAAAACCGGCAGCGCCATTTGGCGATGCCTTCCTGATTAAAATCAAAGATTTTAATCAGGAAATAGTATTAAAGAACATTTTGATGCCGTAGACCAGGGGGAACGGTACAAATGGGAAGCTGTCGCCTGGTATAAGAAGCATTGGAAGATCGATTCTCCCAACTTTGCGCAGATGCTGGAAGAGGCGTTCGGAAAGGCAAAGAATCTGCTTGCCTCCGCGATGTATTATCCTTATCGTATGATAGTGGCGAGCAGTGTCTGGGTGCTACCCAGCCGGATTTTTGCTTGTTGGGGAATCCCCCAAACCCCAGATCTGCTTCTTCGGGCAGGCAACGCGTTTTGTAAACGCTGACAAGAAATTTTACAGAAAGCGGAAAATAACATTTGAGGGATTCTCAGATTGTTTCTTATTCAATTTCGGCTTCAGCGATCAGCGAAAAGTGTGCAATGCCATGGTCCGGGTAAGGAGATACGCTGACGGAAGGGTGGCGTGTTTCACTACACCCATTTCCGGCGCACCAATCGGAAAACAGAAAAAATCGCCCACACGAGACTTGTAAAATCTCGTGTGGGCGATTGTCATGCCAGCCTTAAAACTGCAAAAGCGCCGGCGCGGATGCCGCTGGCTTCTGCGCGCGCCCTTGCCACCTGGTGGGCGTAGATATTCAATGTTGTGGAAGCGGTAGCATGTCCAAGCTCAGCGGCTGCGTTCACAAGATCCACACCGTTGGCAATCATCATGGAAGCTGCGGTAAGAAAAGCCTCCACCTCCGCAATAAGCGGAAATGGAGGCGCTATTGCAATAATTCGTGTTGACTTCCAGCTTCTTCCTGACTACAATGATTTTGTCAGCTTTCCTGTTTTCGGAAGAAATAACTTGAAGAAGCGATAGGAGCGTGGCTGGAATGGCAAATGAAGAAAAGAGAGTTTGGGGCATCCATACGACAGATGATAACCTGTTCCTCATTCAAAATGTGATTGCCATTGGGTGGAAAGAGTTTGGCGACTGCAGCAAACTGGAACCTACACGAGACGCCTATAAAAGTCACTATCTCAAGGTTTACCCTACCGCCAAAAAGGGAGCCATCGCAACAAGTGCCGGTATGCTGTACCGCTTTGCCTGCGAGATGAAAGTGGGAGATTTTGTTGTTTTTCCCTCCAAAATGGATCGAAAGATCAACATCGGCATTGTTGAGAGCGATTTCATTTTCAATTCCGATGCAGCACTTTATGTTCAGCAGCGTAAAGTGAAATGGCTGAAACATCTGCCCAGAACTGCATTCTCCCAAGGTGCCTTGTACGAGGTTGGCTCTGCATTGTCGTTTTTCTTAATAAAGAACTATGCGGATGAATATCTGCAGGCAATGGACAAAGGATTCAAACCAGCAGCCGCTATGGCGGAAACAGACGAGACCGTGGCAGCCACTGCAGATGAAATCATTGAATCAACAAGAGATTTTATCTTGAAAGAACTCAGCAAGAACCTGAAAGGATACGATCTGGAAGAATTTGTTGCTGATCTGCTACGTGCTATGGGATATCGGTGTACGGTTTCTCCCCACGGCGGTGACAGTGGAATTGATATCACCGCATACAAGGATGAGCTTCCTCCCCGGATATTGGTTCAGGTCAAAAGCCAGGACAGCGACATCAAAGAGACAACCATCCAATCTCTGAAAGGCGCTATGAGAGAGGGTGACTACGGTCTGTTTGTTACGCTATCCAACTACACCAAAAATGCCCAGAAGTACTTGGAAAACACACCTATCATCCGTGGTATCAATGGTACAGAGCTGGTGGAACTTGCTTTGAAGTATTATGACCATCTCAGCGACAAGTATCGGAAGATGATTCCTCTGAAAATGGTTTACATCCCCGTGCCGAGTGAAGCGTGAGTCGAGAATGAAAAAGCCCGTCGAGCATGCTGCGTGCCGCGTTCGATGGGCTTTTTGTTCAGGTATATGCTTTATTCAGTTCCTTTGCCAGAAGCATTCCAACCTCCACGCCATGTACAAATCCGGCTTGCTCATAGTCCCGGCAAAGGGCGCAGACGGGATTCACAATCGTGTCCATCTCCCGCAGGGGCATTCCGTTCATTGCCTGGTACAATTCATGAAAACCAGCTTTGATGTCGTCACTGTCCATGTTGTTTGCATCGTTGTACGCTTCATACAAAATGGTCAGGACGGAATCTCCATCGCCAAAATTTGGCGTTTTATCGGCGATATAGCGGTCAAGAAAAGAAACAAATTCCTGTGCTGTCATACATAAATCAACTCCTCACGGAGAATTTCCTCCGCCCTGTCCCGGATGCTGTTCATCCGCTGCACCCATTGCATCGGGTCTCTGGCTTTCAGTGCTTCTGTGATTCCTTCGGCAACCTTCATCTGGGACACCAGCGTGTCCAGCCGCAGCTGCGCCTGTTCGTTCAGGTCCGCAAGATAGGTCCAAAGCTTCCCAGACAGAATCAGATTGGTGTAAGTGATGGGATACGTTGCCTTCAGGTATTCCCGGTGCATCCGCCCCCACTTCCCCATGGGTCGCGGCTCCTCCGGCAAGGTCAGATCGGGAATGTAATAATCTCCACATTTGATATATGCGATTTCCATATTGCTTACCTCCTGTTTTAGTGTAAACGCATTGTACAGGAGATTCACCCAATCCGCGAATGTGCGAAAGAAGGCTTGCGTAGAAACATGGATCAGTAATCCCATATTTGTCCTCGACGCCCTGAGACACGGGAAGTCACCAGACGGCAGCCTGCTGTGCTGCTCCATAGGAATCTAACCTCCCCGCCTTCCTTAGGGCCGGGCCGCGAGTTACGGAAGTATCATTATCCCTGTGTAGAATTATCGCTGTGCCGGTTGCAATCCGACATTTTGGGGCTGACATGAATCGCTGTTCCTTTTGGGAAGTCTCGGCGTGCCGCCCGCATAGCTCCTTGCACGGTAATGTATCTGGTGAATGATATTCAGTTTTCAAAATTCAGGTTATGGGTTTTCCTTACATGCGTATTGTACCGATTCCAAAGGGCTTCCAACAGGGACGGGTTGTGCTACTTTGCTGACACAAATAATGCCAGTTCCGCCTGCCGGGTGGTAACGGACTGCATGATTGGCGCAAAACAGATCACGGCTGTTCCTTTTCGGGAAGTCTTGGCGTGCCGCCCGCATAGCTTCTTGCGCGGGAATGTGTCTGGTGAATGGTATGCAGTTTCCAAGATTTCGGTTATAGGCTTTTCCTACTTGCATATTGTACCGATTCCAAGGGGCTTCCAACAGGGTCTGGTTGTGCCACTTTTGCTGCATAACTAGCACAAATAGTGCTAGTTCCGTCTGCTGGGTGGTAACGGACTGAACAATCAGAGCGTTCGCTCTGGCTGCTATTATTCTAAAGGAAATGGATTTCGTTTTTTAGGAACTAACTCGTCACATTATGGTAGCGGTTGATCACATTTGCGTTTTTTCGCCAGCGCGGTCAGCTGCGAGGCGATGTCCGGAAGCTCTGTATTTTCACAAAGGCGCTGCAAGCCATGGCAGGTTTCCTGTTTTCTGCATCGTGCAAACGAACCTTGTAAACGCACAGGGGAAAAGCTGGACTGGGGAAATGGATGATAGGAACCGTCGGGTAGAAACACATTGAAAAAATGCCGGGGTGTCGTGTTTCACGACACCCCGGCATCAGTCTGTCAAAGAACTACCCAAACGCCCTCGTTTCTGCTATAATAGAAGAAATGGGGGATGTTTTATGGAAGACTGGAGAAAAG